>Ga0255047_10001236_pt1 | contig 19034 bp, 26 predicted proteins | sample JV7_2_1_MG_FD_183640 | JGI IMG/M metagenome (GOLD analysis project Ga0255047, IMG submission 183640) | Seawater microbial communities from Jervis Inlet, British Columbia, Canada - JV7_2_1 | ecosystem: Environmental > Aquatic > Marine > Inlet | place: Canada: British Columbia | collected 2016-10-06 | reverse complement strand
GACGACACCCACGACCTTGGTCGCCCGGGCCACGCGTGGCGCAACCTCAACATTGCCGGCACGGCAAACATCGACTCGCTGGTTGCTGACACGGCTGATATTGACGGCGGCACGATTGACGGCGCATCCATCGGGGCGACCACGCCTAGCACGGGTGCGTTCACGTCGGTAGATGCTACTACAACGGCCAACGATGCGGGGGCGGTTGCGTTGCAACTCCAGAACGCGGACAGCAACGCAGGGATTGGGTCGCGCCTTGCTTGGAGACTCGACGACCTCGCGAATGAGTGGGGCTACATCAACGTGAATCGAGTCGGTGGTGGTGCCACCGCTCAGATGGACTTTGGCATCAACGGCGCGGCCTACTCCGGTGCGGCCTCTGTCGGTATGTCCCTGACCTCGAACGCTCTCGCCATAACGGGCGTTCTCGGAGTCACCCAGCAGGACGCGGCCTACACCTACATCCGTGGTGCCACGAAGGCAGTGCGGTTCCGCGCTAGTCCCAGCTCCACCTTCATCGAGGGAGTGGACAATACCATCACCTCGTCTTACGAGCCCCTTGCCATCGGTGGTTCCACATTGGACTTCCAGATTCAGGCATCAACAAAGATGGTCATCGACAGTAATGGCCTCGTCGGCATCGGCACGGCGTCACCAACTGAGAAACTAACCGTTTCTGGTGCCGTTGTTGCGTCAGGTGCGTTGTCTGCAAACGGGACCTCCGTCTCGGCGGTGGACCATTTTTCAAACGCGATGCGGTATTTTTCGTATGGGGAATCCGGTGTGGTGGGCAGTCATTTTTGGTATGTGGGTTCTGGTGGGGCGGCCCCGACATCGCCCATGTCGCTTACCTCCACCGGCCTGAACAGCACCGCCATCGGAGCAACGACGCCAAGCACGGGTGCGTTTACGTCGCTAAACGTTGTGCGAACTGGTGCGGTAAATAACATCAATATCAACGACGCATCGGGAAATCTGGGAGCCACTCTCAGCTTTCTGGGGTCAACGAGCGGCACCGGTAATAACTGGCAAATCGGAAACCAGATACAACAAAGCGACACGCTTACCTTTACCCCTTCGACTGCGACCGGAGGCAGCACTTTCACGACGCCGACTTTAACACTTACCGGCGCAGGCCGGGTCGGCATCGGGACGACGGCACCAGCACAGTTGTTTACCGTGAGTGGCGCGACCGCCGATTTTGTCGGGCTTATTACAAACAGCACTTCGAGCGGTAATGGGTTAAAAATTAACGCTGGTGATAATTCAGGAGATCGCGTCCTTGAGTTAAACGACAAAGATGGAACTTTTTTAATGAAAGTGACTGGACAAGGCAAAGTCGGCATCGGCACGGCGTCACCAGCACGAGCGTTAACCGTAGCAGCAACCGAAGCGGTTGCATCATTAATAGAGGGCACGAGCGCATCGGGGACGTTCCTCGATTTCGGTAACTCGAATTACCACGCGGGATCTCTCGCACGAGTTGGAATCGACGGTTCGGGCGATATGCAAGTTGGCGCACCGGGGGCTGGTGGCGATTTACAGCTGCTAACGGCTAGCTCAACACGCTTAACCATTCTAAACACCAACGGCAACGTCGGCATCGGCCTGACCTCGCCTGCATACCAGATCCAACTGAGCACAGACTCTGCAGCCAAACCATCAACTAACACTTGGACCATTGCTTCCGATGCTCGGATTAAAACCGAAACCGGCGAATACACGAAGGGGCTCGATGCAGTGCTTTCACTGCGCCCCGTCACCTACCGATACAACGGAAAAGCCGGAATGGTGGACGACGGCGAGGACAAGATTTCCATTATCGCCCAAGAAGCAGTGAACGCTTTCCCAGAATGCGTCGGAAGCTACATGACCATGCTGAATGAAGATGATGACGAGGAAACCGAAGTGCTCAACTGGAATGGACACGCCTTAACCTTCGCGCTAGTCAACTCGATCAAGGAACTCACTGCCCGCCTTGAGGCGTTGGAAAATAACTGATCTCAAACCCCGAAACCAAAATCAAAATGGAACCAAATCAAGCAATCGAAATCCTCCTTCAGGTCCAAGCCAAGTTTGTCGGGAGCGGACAAGACCACCGTCTTTTGTCCGACGCGATCAAAACGCTTTCCGAGGCTGTTGAGCCTGCAAGCGAGGAGTCGTCCGATTAAGAAGGGCTCGAGAAGTGAGCGTAACAGGGCAAATCCGGCACTTTCTAGGGTTGGTTGGGGTGATGACACTGGGTCTGGCCTTAAGTGGCTGTAAAACGGCTTCTCATGAACCTCGCCAGTTTGATCCTCGGCCTGATGGTGCGCCAGTCATGGCGGATCAGGTGGACAAGGATGTGCGGGTAGTTGAGGCCGCTGACCGAATTGACCAAGTAGCTGCGACTGCTCCTGACGTTCAGCCTGCAATCAAGGTGGAGACTCAAGCCATCCGCACAGCGGTTGCCACAGCTCCAGCCGAGGACGTGAATGCATTGATCGCTACGTTTGAGGGGCAACTGGATGCGCGGGAGAGCGAAATCAACCGGCTACTGGGGCAAATCGAGAAGCTACAGGATCAGGAACTACGCTGGCAGGCTCGGGGATTGACCGGCCTCGGTATCGCGTTGGTGCTGGCGTTCGGGGTGAGCGTGGCTTTTGGAGGTGGTCTGATGGCAGCAGCAAAGACGTGGCCGATTGCGGTCATGGGTGTGGGTTGTCTAGGACTGGCTCAGATCGTGAGTCATCCGTGGTTCATGCCGACGATGGCGGGACTGCTCGCACTGGGCTTTGGCTACGTGATCTACTACTGCTACGACAAGCACAGGGACGGTAAGCTCAAGACCATGATCCAGCGTAAGGCCGCAGTGCTGGATAAGGTGGTGCCGGTCTTGGATCACGCTCGCAAGCACGCCAGCAAAACCATGCGCGAGGTGTTGGACGGTGGGGTGTTTGGCCAACTCAGCAATCTTATGAGCGATGACGAAAAGGCAGTCGTAAAACAAGTCCGCCGTGAGGTCGATGCAACCGGGGTGGGTAGATGACGAGTATAGAGTTCATACTACTTGTCTTAAATGGCCTGATTTTGCCGCTCACCGCATGGGTCCTGCACAACGTGACCGCGTTACAAAAGAGCCTCGCGGTGACGGTAGTGCATGGCCAAAACCACGCTGCGGAAATTGTCGAACTGCGAGCGCGAGTGACGGCATGTGAGGCGCATATCGTGGAGCTGCGTATCCAGATATCTAACCGGGAGGGCAATTCTTGAGCAAGCCGGACATAAACCTGATCTCTTTCACGGGTGTTCCAAACGGGAACATCTGGATCACGGACAGTGAAGCACCGGCACGCATCCTGTTTTGGGGCAGTGACCGGCAGCCGGGAGTGAAGCGGAAATACACGCTACACATGTCAGACTACACGGTGGGTAGGCACATTTCGGATACGGTGAAGTTGTCCGGTCCAGAAGACTTTGATTTGACCATCATTGGTGAGGTGCAGGGCGGAAAAGAAGACTGCATCGACATCAACAACAACTGTAAGCGGGTGATCGTGCGAGCCTACGATGGGCTGCACAGCAACGGACGATATTGCATTACCCTGAAGGGGGACTCGGATGAGATACACATTGAGTCACTGATCACCAAGCACGGTGCGGCCTGCGACGTGGCATTGGGTGAGCACAGCGATCAGGACATGGACAGGTCGGAAAGCATCACGCTCAACCTGCAATCCAAGGACGGTAAGCCGGTAACGTGGTGGAGGTTCAACGCAACCACGCCGACGCTCATCGCTCCCGGTCCCTACAAGAACACTCTCAAGATACCGGGGTTTTTCCGGTCAGCATTTGCTAAGTTGTATGCCCTCCTGAAGCAGATCGGATTACCGATATAAAGAAGCCCCTAGCCGTTGCATCGGTCTAGGGGCTGAAGGGTCGCTGGCGTTGTATGCTACCCGATCCACCTTCCTGATATATCAATCTATGTGGATGTTTTGACAAATCTGTAGTGGTGATGTCAATACAGGAGGCTCGGCCAGTGTTGTCATTTGATCCATCCTCCCTCACGGGCTGCATCGTCGTTGGAGTGTATCCAGTCGTGGCATACACGGCACACGCAGAACATCTTCCCACCGAGGAAACGTCCGCCCCTACCTCGGGGCCACCAGTGGTGCCAGTCTACAGCTCGACGTGCAGTCTTGAACAGCTCAGGCGTGGACATGCATCGCTCGCAGAGGGGCTTACCGGAGGTTAGGCCCTGAGCGTCAGCCAATGCCTTGAACGCCGTCTTCTTTTCGCGGGAGTAGATCGCCAGCTCGGCCTTACGCTTATCGCTCACCCGCTTGATCGGGGTGCGCTTCATTGGCTTGGTGCTGCGTTTCATGGGGGATCGTTTCATGATCGTCGGGTGGTTGTTTTAAGGGAGACGGCGCCGCAGCGGGTGCAACGGACCTTCTGGTGGATTAAAGACAGGCGGGGCAGGCTCCCAATGGGCCGAGAAGTCGTGGTCTGTGCGCTTTCCCGGCAATTTACAGGGAAATAGGTGCAAAGCACCGTCATCGGGTGTTTGTGCCCTACAAATGCACACAGGAGGGGTTTGACGCTGTTTATCATCCCTGAGCCTTGCTGAGGGTGTATCGGAGCAGGAGGTAGGCATCGGCCGCATTGTGATCCATGCCCTCAAGTAGCCCACCGGACATCCGCTGAGCAGCCGCGAGCATCTCGGGTTTCTTGGCGTTGCCCTTACCGGTCGCGAACTTCTTTACGGATCCCGGGGACTCCTCGGACCACGGCACTTTGTAGATATCGCAGGCCCAAACTGTGAAAGCTCGGAGGCCCACGCTACAGTTACGTGCATCAAAACTTTTGAAGAACCCGGGACGCTCCAATACAACTCGGTCGAATTGATTGAATGGGAGGGTCTGGAGCCATTGGACATACTGGGTGAAAGTGTGGGAGTCATCGGGGATGGTTTTGCGTCCCCTCTTTTGGGTAAAGTTACGAGTGCCGACCGACAGGGGGGTGCCTTGGATCTGGATGGCGAATCCGGTTTGGGTAGCAAGATCGAGTGCGAGGATATTCATGATGATGCCATGGCTTCCGGCCATGAGTCGTGGATGGTGACGTAGTTGAAAATGGCAGAGACCTTCATGGTCTTTCCGGTCCTGCCACGGATGGTGAGAGTGTAGTCGGGTCGGACCCAACCGGGAGGAGGTGGCGCTTCATCGCATGCAGTGATCACACCTACATACTTTTTCGCATCAGGCTTGGCCCGACACAGCACAACCGATCCACGCTCGGGGTAGAACGAGCAGACGCTGCCGATCTTATCTTGCATCGGCTCGACGGGACATCTCGGTGAGGACGTCGTTGGTGAACTTTTGGCGGGCACAGTAGATGTGCCGGCACTGGGTTCGGTTGGGATTAGGTAGGCCGGGGTATCCGTAGGGGATTTTCTTGTGGCCATCCTTCATGTTGCGGATGCATCGCAGGAAATCACGGCAGTCACATTCCCCGTTTCCGTCACGCTCGAGAAGGTCGACAGTGTGTTGGGTGTCAGGCATCTGCCACGACTCGACCCAATAGCGCATGGTCTCGCCGGGGACGGCTTGGACGCGGACACTTTGGTTGGGTTTGGGCATGTTAAAAGTCCTCCTGCTGTTCGGCAGTTTCAGTGATCATTGGTGGTGGGGTATCTTTGGCATTGGTGCGGAAGGTCTTGGACTTGCGGTCGAACCACAGCTTCAGCCGGGGACGTTCACCCGTGCTGCGTTGCTTCCAGACCTTGACGATCCCGTCGTAGTCGTTCGACAGCTTGGCGACCTTTTCTTGGTCACCTTCAGCCTCTTCGATAGAGGACTCCTTGTTCACGTTACGCCAGACGGACAGGACGTTTTGGAATGGTGCAAGAATCCCGGTTGAGCCCTGCACGTCGGACATCGATGGGATCTTCTCCTCACCACGTTTGATGGCGCTGTGAGCGATCAAAGTGACGTGGGACTCAGGCTGCCGGACTCGGCAGAAGTTGCGGCATCCCTTGGCGACTTCGTCCTGCGCTTCGTAGTCATCTTTGGCGACGAGGAACATCAGGGAATCGATCACGAACCGGAGGCACCCGAACCGGGCAGCAGCGTAGTCGAAATCATTGAACAGCTCGGTGACCGATGGGCGCTTGTCGTCGTCCTTCGCAGTCACGAACCAGAGCTTCCCATCGAGCCACGATAGGACCTTCTCGATGTCCTCATCAGTCTCGGGAAACTTACCGAGCAACTGGGTCCCAAGGTTGACGATCATCTCGTCGGGCTGGATCTCGAACGAGGCGATCACAGTCGGGTTGCCGGTGGCCATTTCGTGAGCGTGGATCTGATACATGATCTCCGACTTGCCGTGGCCAGTGTAGCCATGGAGCAAGGTGCATTCTCCCGGGCGCATCTGGAATTTAATCTTCGGGAAGACAAACGTGTTCTCGGAGTTCTGGTCCTTGGTCCGTGCAATGCGACGTGCGACGTCAGCTTGGAATGCACGGGCGCCACGCAGGCTTGGCGGATCATAAGATGATGCACCAGCCAGCCATGACCCGAAGTTGATGTCCTCAGGCTCGCCATTGATGAGGCACTCATTGGCATCCTTGAACCCACCGGGGATGTGGAGACGGAAGCAACGGGACCGGCCGAGTCGGATGGCCATCTGCTGAGCGCAGGTCTCGCCAGCGTCGTCCATATCCGTGCAGATGTAGATCCGCTCAAATTGGGCAAGGGCGTCGTAGTCGTTCTCGATCCAGCTGAGATTGGAGGATCCAGCTGGCAGCGATAGCACCGGCATCTCGGGGTCGAGTTGGGCCACGCTCATGGCATCGTATTCACCTTCAGTGATAATGATTGCACGGTCGCTTGATTTGACCAGCCACCAGCCCCAGAGCGTGTAGTAAGGGGAGGTGCTCCAAGTGTCCTTCTTACCCTCAGCAGTGTTGGCAATGCCGGTCGATTTGAGCATCACAGGATCCCCTTCGGAGTCGCTGAACTGGAATGCCACGAAGTTGTTGGTGACCGTATCGGGATTCACACTACGTTTCTCTTTCCGAGCGGTGCGGATCTCATCCATGGAAGGACGGGTGTGGGACCGGATCCGGTAATCCTTAAGCACCTCGATGGACAGGCCTCGTTTCTGTTGGAGATAATTCAGGACCTCGGTGTTGGATACAGGGGAAACGCTTTTGCGGTCAGGGGCGGGAGGTTTCTGTCGTGGCTTGGGTCTCTCAAGGTTAGTCAGGCCAACGTAGCGAGCCATCTCCTCGAACGATTCTTTGAACGTGCTGCCCTTTGCTTGGCACCAGAGGTCGATGATATCTCCGGACATGGTAGCGTCCGCGTAATCGCGCCACAGTCCCTTGTGCTCGCCACGGAGGGCGACGGAGAGGGAGCCACCGTTCTTGCCCGGGCCACCGTTGATGTCGGCGCATCGATACTCAGCCCCTTTAACCTTACCTCCCGGGAGCAGGTGTGAGCACACCGATTCGATGTTGTTAAGGAGGCGGTCTTTGATTTCTTTGGCGTTGTGCATAGTGGGGGAATCGTGAGTTAAAAATTGGTCCCGGGATTGCCCGCCCGGGTCGGGGTAAGGGGTTATTCTTTCGCGACCCGCTTCTTACCAGCCATATGTACTTTTGGCGGGAGGGGGTGCTTCGGCTTTGGTCTTGAAGTCCAGCACATCGCCGTTGGCAGGCTCTACAGGGGCGGCAGTGTCGTCCAGCGGGAGGAGGCGTTGCTGGCGCTCGCCACTAGCATACTTCTCGACCTCGAGCAGGAACACGCCACAGGCATCGGCGTGAGCCTGACTAACTTGCTTGCGACCCTCCTCACCTTCCGCCGCGTCATCGATCTGGAAGAGCGGCGTGGTGATGGCGTGGGCGTTGCCGGTGGCATCGAGAGTCTTAACGATCTTGATGGCCACGGACCGGGTGCCTCGCTTGGTGTGCGAGACGGTGACCGATTTGACGGTGGCACCTTCGGCGTAGGAGGGAGGAAACTCCAATACCTTGCACGCTACGGGAGCGAGGGCTTGGAGGTGAGTATCGAACGATACGAGGGGCGCTTCATGCGCTTTGATGTCGTGCTCCTCGGTGGAGTTGTGACCGTCCACCTCTTGGCGGAACTGCACGTAGTTGTCCTCACGGACTGCTTTCAGAATCTTCATGTGTTGATAATGATGTTGGTGGTGAATTGCTCAGGGTGAGCAAATTCTAGAACGGGACATCCGACTCATCGATGTCGTCTACCGGGTAGGCAGTGGGAGCGTCCTGCTGGTGGGGTGGCTGTGGGGCCGGCGCCGGAGGAGGAGGTGGTGGGGGTGGAGGTGCCTCTTCCTGAGGCTGACCGACCTGACCCCGGGTCTTGGGGCCGGGGGCTAGTTTGCCAGCCTCGAGATGCTGAGCGACACGGATGATGTCACTGGCGATGGTGCCCAGATCTCGGGTGAAGATCGGGGAATTGACGTATTCAGCGTTGGACGCTGAATCCGAATCCATCAGCCGATCCTTGATGATCCCCACCGCTTGGTTGATCGCCATGCCCACCGTAGCACCATGCACTGCAGTGTTAGCAGCGGGAGCAGGGTTGTGGGTCCGTTGGCGCGGGGCACTGTAACTTTGGACAGGTGCTTGTTGCTGAGGTGGCTCAGCAGCAGGCTGACCGGGGACACGACCAACGACATTGATCGTCGCCTTGTCACCAATCGTGACCTGCTGGGTCCCGTTGTATTCCGTGCGGGAAATACCGCTACCGGAGACACGGCAGAGGCACCCATGGTAGGAGCTGCAGTTACGTCCGAAGATCGTAGCCGCGATTGCGATGTTAGGCTGATGAGCGTCACTGATGGAGACGTTCGTCATTGCTTGGCCGGTTTTGGTTTGGCCCTGCTTGGTGATCATGAAGACCCCTTCGAAGTCGGCATTGACCCAAGCTGGGTTGTTACGGTCGCCGGGAGGAACTTGGAGAAGTTGTCCGATGGTGATGGTTTGATTACTCATAATGGTGGTTGATTTATCTGACTGTATTCGTTGAGTGGTGACTGGCGTTTTTGTGAACACCAATCGTGAGACCCTCAGAGCTTATCGCTCTGGGGGTTTTTCGTGGGTTGATGTTTGAGGGTGATTGGATTGAACGATGAGAACACAGCATAGGTAGTGAGCCGGTCGATGATCTCACCGTAGGAGAGACCCTGACCGTGCCAGATATCCAGCTGCTTCTTCGTGATGGGATCGATGAAGGGACCTCCACCGAGCCGGACCCGGGGTTCGGGTCCTTTCTGATTGTGGTGGGGTTGGTCAGGCATCGTCGGATTGTGCGGGGGCAGCATCGTCTGCAGTAGCAGCGGCTTCCTCGTCGGTTGGGCAGTAGTGTTTATGGAACTGACCGAGCACGTCTTGAGCAACCTCAACGGCCGTTGTGAAGTGTGTTGGTCCGTCGGCGATGTCACGAACCAGAGCTGCAGAGAACGTGCGTTCCATGGTTCCTGTTCCTTCGACGTTGATGGTGATGATGATGGTTGTTTCAGACATGTGTTTGTGGTGGTTGATATCCCCGGGTGTAGACAGCTTTGATTTGGAAATCGCCGGGGGCGATAGCCTGCTGAAATTGGACCCACTCATCGACCAGTGATGGTTTGGAGTGAGCGTTGCGGAACTTGAGGGTGCGCTCGATGTAGGCTTCGCAGGTGCGGTAGGCCTGCTTGCGCGAACGCTTCCCGGGGATGACCTGCACGATCAGCATGTCCCGCCACGCAAAGCCCTTCCCATCCAGTGTGATGCTGGCAGGGGTGAGGACGTAGTTGTGGTGGAGCCGATCAGAGACACGGCACGGGCAGCCGTCCTTGGTGATGTAGTAGTAGGCGACTCTCATGACACCTCCCGTGTGGCACGGTGCCGGTTGACCTCATCGATCACAGCATTGGCCGACAGTTGATGGTGGAGCGAGGCACGGTTACCGCACCAGCAGTGGGCGTGATACCAGAACTTGCACCAGAAGTGATGCCAACGTGCGCGGGTCATCGGATGGTAGTTTTGGCTTCCTTCCAGTGCTTCACCCCGGGGAGGGAGGCGCCAGCTGGGAGCGTTTTCAGGTGAGCCTTGATCGCAGCCTTGTTAGGGGACAGCACGACCATGCCGGGGAGGGCTTCGAAGAGGGCGTAGACGTCCTCGACCTCGAACTTGATCTCCTGACGGAGTGCGGTTCCAGCAGCCTTTTGACGGGCAGCACTGTCGGCCACCAACCGGACCTCGGCCACCTTCTCGATGGCGGCATCGGTGTCAGCATCGACGCGCCTTGCAGCCTCAGCAGCGTCCGCCTCAGCCTTGGCCTTTACCTCGGCTGCTTTGGCAGCCAGTTCGGCCTTCCGCGTCTCGCTACGGGCACGGGACGCTTTCTCTTCGAGCTCCCGGGCCTTACGGTCGGCCTCTTCCTGAGCACGTCGAGCAGCCTCCATGGCTCCGCGTTCCTTGGATTCCTGCTCACGCAGGATCCGTTGCTCCTCCTCCCGGGCCTTGATGCGAGCCTGACGCTCACGTTCAGCCTCGGCAGCGTTGAAGTTGGAGACGAGGGAGTTGATCCGCTTCTCCTCGGCGGTGATGTCCTCGGTGAGGCCCTTGCCGACATCGTCGATCATCTTGCCGAGCTCCAAAACAGGAGCCTTGGCGGACTTGCGGGAGGACTCGACCAAGCGTTTGAACTTGGTGAGTTTGCGGAGGACCTCGGTGGCGCGGCCGGCACTGTCGTGAGATTTCACAGAGGTGCCGTTGCGAGCGAGGGCGAGGAGCTCATCGCGTTCGGCGATGGCATCGTGGCTGGCAACAATTTCGGTGCTGCTCAGCGGGCTGACGTTGATAAGGGATGTATTCATGATGTTATTACTAATCGTGAGGGTTTGAGTCGCCGGGGGTTAGCTTCGCAACTTGATCCGTGAGTGCGACCACTGCATCGAGCAGCGTCGTCTCTAGGTTGTCGATCCGTTGGCTCAATGATTGTAGCTGCGTGACGGTAGGGGTTTCAGTCGCCGGGGCCGGTTGTTCGAAAAGCGTTAGCTTTGGCTGATCCTGTTCTTTGACTTTGCGGGCCTCCTGTTTGATGGCCTCCTGTTTGATGGCCTCCTGTTTGCGGGCCTCCTGTTTGCGGGCTTCCTGTTTGCGGAGATCGCGTATAGCGCGGAACGCAACCATCGGGTCATCGGTCAGCCAAACGTAGCCGATGCCGTTAACTTTATTCACGAGACCGAGTTTTTTGCATTGCGCCGGTAGGCAGTTATCGACGCGAAACTGTATGACAAAATCGTTGATCGGGATGCCGGGTTGTTGGCGATGCGTTGAAATCGCAGCGGTGAGGAAGTCGAGCAGGCGTTGCTCGGTCCTGTTGAGGGATGTATTGTTTTTCATAATGTTATACTAATCGTGTGGGTTGATGTTATTACTAATCGTGTGGGTTGATAACGTTGTTGGCGAAAAGGACGGCACCTTCAGGGCCTCGCGTAGGGACATTGTCCATGTAGACGTCCAGCCAGTGATCACTGTCACGGATGGTGGTCAGCACGGCTTCACGTTTGGCCGCCTTGGTGCCTTTGCCATCGGACTGGTGGAGCCACTCGTTGTGTTGGCGTATCCAGCTGACAGCTAACCGCTTCATGGCGGAAGTCAGGCAGTAGTCCTGAAGGTCGGCGATGGTGGTCGTGGCACCCTTTCCACCCTGATCAGGATGGAAGAAGGAGACGAGGTTGACGGTGTAGGATGGGAAGTTCATGAGATCCACCACCCCTCGGATGCAGCGTAGTCTGCTTCGGCTTCAGCGTTGGTGACAGCTTCATCGACGAGTTGCTCGTAGAGGTCATCGTCGATGGCGACAGCATCGCCATTGCTGGTCTCGGTCACTGCGAGGATCTCAGCAGTGAGCGGGAAGGTCTGACGGTAAGGCTGGCTGCCGTCGTCGTCTTCCATGACGCGAGCGGTCACGGAGATCTCGACGTCATCAATGCCGTCGATGGTGGCATGGGTTTCAAAGGTGATCATGTGGCTTATTTTGTGAGGGTTAATCGTGAGCCCAAGGTCGGGCACCACAAAACCCTGCCACTTGCGTGGCAGGGTGTGGGTTGAGGGTGGGGCTGGATTACAGTTCAGCGAAGACTCGGGAAGGGAGCTGCACCACCGTGGTGCCAAGGCGCTCGAAATCGACCGAGCGGTCGTAGTCAGACTCGTCATGGGCCATGGCGGTCACCGCATTGGCGAGGCCCCATTGGCTCATGTCACCACCCTTGGCGAGGTGATCGAGGATGCTCTCACCGTCTCCCTGCGTGAGCGAGGGGATCAGCTCGACGACCTTCTCGACAGCCTTCTGAGGCTTGGTGATCTCGATGCCAGCCACGCGCTTCATCGCGTCCAGACGGCGGTCGAAACGATCACGGGAGAGGATGTCGTCAACGGCATCCCGGGCCTCCATCCAGAAGGCGCGGTCAGCAGCCTGACGGGTCTCGGTTTTGAACACCTCAGCAGCAAAGGAGACGTTGCCCTTGCGACCTCCACCAGCGTGGACCTGACGCACGACGTCCTGACCGATCATGCCGTTGGTGCAGATCAGGCGGAAGTCGAGTTCGCTGATGGCGAGGGAGCCGTGGCCAACCTCGGAGTTGGAAATCACCAGACCGGACTGGATGACATCACCCTGCTTCACCTCACCCTCCATCTTAGGGTTGCGGGCTTGGATGTAGAGGCGGCGATCAGTGATCTGGGAGGAGACCACCTCGAGACCGGACTCGATCAGCTTGGGGAGGATGGCGGAGGCAACCTCCACGTTGTCCAGTGGACGGTAGGAGTCGGACAGGAACGCCCGGGCAGTGTTGCCGTGGGTGCGGACCATCCGGTTGGCAGGGGTCTGGTCAAACCAGCGGTTGACGTTGGTGGCCAGCAGATCGGAAGCGTCGGAGCGCATCCGGTCGTAATACTTGTAGGGGATGCCCATGCGATCAGCGACCTGACGATGAGCAATCCCCGTGAGGTGAAGTGACAGAGCGGAGGATCCTTGGTCCAGCGTGAGATCACCAGCCGGGGTCATCCGCATTTTGGAGGTGTGCCCAACGAAATCCTTGGCGATGGCCGCATCGGACTGGAGTTGCTGAGCGAGGGAGACGAGGTTGATACCTTTATTCATGACGTGTATTGTGAGGGTTAATCGTGAGCCCAGATCGGGCACCCGAAAACCCCGTGCTGGTGAGGCACAGGGCAGTGGGTTGAGGGTGGCGGGTTAAACGTCCTACCCGTAGTTACGGTGCAGTGCCCCGTAGTCAGTGTGGACAGCACGGACCTCCTTCATGTCGGCAGCGTGTTCAGCGTCGTCCTGAGCCTCACTGTAGCCGGAGGCAGGAGCGACGGGCTTGGGCGTGATGTCGATATATTGACCATCGAAGCAGGCGACACCCGTGATGTGCTTGCCGTGCTCGTTACGGAGCCCGCGCAGGACGAGGATGGCATCCTCGAAGTTGGCGCAGTAGTAGGGCTCCTCGCGGAAGTTGGTGATGAGTTTGACAGTCATCTTAGAAGCCCCCGTAGATGGTTACGCGAGCTTCCGGGAAGCAGTTGGCGAGCATGTCGCGGGTGAAATGCGCGGTGTCGCGGGTGTCTTGAGACTCAATGAGCTCGTGAGCCTTGTGGGGGTGTTCGATGAGGAAGAGGATCATGATTAGTAGGTGAATTGAGTGGTTACGAGCACGCTGCCCTTAAGGAGGATACCATTGCCCCAGATGTCGGAACACTTGTCGCACTGGTAGGAGCGGGTGCCACTGTTGTATTCGGAGCGGGAGAAGGTCTCTTGGCCGAGCTTGCCCTCCTTCCAAATGCGCTTGAAGTATGCTCCCTTCTTGAGGGATTTGACCGTAACGAGGGCAACTTTGGTGCCGTCGGCGAGAGTGATAGTGGGGGATTCCATGTGACGTTATTTTGTGTGTGAGGCCTCCGTTGAAGGTGGAGGCAAACCAATCGTGGACTCCAAAAAGGCATACCAACTGCGGTACGTCAACAGCATATTTACTGCGGTATAAAAATAAATTGACCGGAGTGGTGGTGGTGGGCATTCCTGTCCGTGGCTTATGCCGCACTCGCAAGCGCTTTCACCCTAGTTCTTCACGGTTCTGGGGTGAGGGCCGAGGAGCGGACCAGCCAGCGAGTGCGCCACCGGACACGCCGATAACAGATCCGCACCCCATCCCAATCGACCTGTGCAAGGCGAGACCGGAAGGATTCACTACGGTGTCCGGCCTGATCGCATCTACCAGCCGGACTTAATTCTACGTGCTCGAAAGAGCTGAGGACCGTGCCGATCTTGACCTGAACTGGACGTATGCCGTGGTCACAGGCACGGGAGCTGATACGCGACACCGCGCAAGGGTAACGACCTGCAGCAGCCTCCCCCGGGTTTGGGTGAGGTGTGTCCGCTCCCCCACACTGGGTAACAGATCTGCGTTGCAGTATCCGGTTTCATCTTACACGATGACGGACGATGATCACACTTACGCAGGACGACATGCAACTGGCCCGATGCACATTCGTGCCCGACGACCAGTTGATGACCAAGCTCGCAACAACACTGGGGACCAACGCAGAAGAGAAACGGGTTGAGCTGACGATGGGGGCTATCGAACAGCACATCGGTGAGACACCGTCGGCCAAGGACATCGAGCGATATTTCAACGAGCGGTGCGAGGACGGGAAGCACATCTGGGTCTGCTGGAGGGATGATGCACTGGCGATACGGACAGAGCCTCGCAGCCGGGTGGTCCCAGCCCAGACTGAGGATGCCCTACCGATCTACGAGCTGGGTTGGATCTGGCGTAACATCAACGACCGCAACTGATGCCTAAGGGGAGCCAGAACAACAGTGCCGGGGTGACGAGCCGGGATCGAACCATCGAGGGACCATTGCCGGATGTGCCAGACAGTGGCACCAACGCAGCCCAGCCGGCATCAGTAGCAGCTGGAGGAGGAGGAGCTCCGAGCGGTGCAGCTGGGGGTGATCTGACGGGCAGCTACCCGAACCCACAAGTCGTGGACGATAGCCACACGCATGACGGTCGTTACTACACGGAGACCGAGATGAATGGCGCGCTGGCTGCGAAGTCGGACACCGGTCACACGCATGCCTATGCTGACATCACCGGCAAACCAGCAACATTCCCTCCATCATCGCATACCCATACCAAGTCAGAAATAACTGATTTCCCCTCCACGGTTGGGCAGTCCGAGGCTGAGGCAGGCACAGCAACCACGGATCGGTTGTGGACAGCAGAGAGGGTCAGGCAGGCAGCAAGGGAGGCGGCGTTCGCGTCACTGGACATCATCAACGTCAAGGACTACGGGGCAGTGGGTGATGGTGTGACGAACGACTCTACGGCAGTAACCGCTGCGCTCAATGCGGCTACCGCTAACTCTGTCATATACTTCCCTGCAGGTCACTACATTGCGGGAGGAACAGGTCAGCGTAGCAACTGGACCAACATAACAATTCGCGGTGATGGACCCGGTGCCAGCATTTGGGAGTCGCCTACTGCGAACGACATTATGGTGTGGGTGAACGCGCCTGTTGGACCCGATCCGACAGGAATCACAATTGAAGATATGACCTTCAACGCCAATGGTTCAGTTCGGATTGCTGGTCGTCACTGCCTTTACATTGAGGCAAATGATGTAGTCATACAAAACTGCGAAATCGTGGACTCTAGTGAGTTCGCGATCTTCATGGGGGACGCAGATGGTCAAATTCTGGAGCACCCAAATGTGAGGATCACGAACAACACCATCACAAACTGTTTTGCCGATGGGATTCACTTGGAGAACATAAAGCAGGCTGTGATCTCCAACAACGTGATTTCCTCTGATGATGACTGCATCGCGGTTTTTGATGCGTTTGATTGTGTGATTTCAGGAAATACGTGTAAGGGCAGGACAGGTTCGCTGGTGACCACAGGTCGAGGTATAGCTGTTCTTCAGGGTTCTAAAAACGTCATGGTAACAGGTAACACTGTCACCGACATAAATCAGGCGGGGATTATTATTACCTCCGATGGTCACGGCACTCCGACAAACATCAGTTTGCTAAACAATCACATAGAGAATGTGAAGATAGCTTCAGGCAATACGGCATCAGGCATCACCATGATAGACGTGGCTAGGATTGTGGTGAAAGGTAACACGATTTTGGACATGTTGGTGAACACAGCAGGAAAGCAGGGTGCTATCTTTGTTTCAGATTACGAGGACGTGGTGATCCAAGGAAACACCATTACCCAAACGACCGCACCGAGTGGAGCAGGGTCCAACTACTCCGCAATCCACACAGAGGAGGGCCCATGGGGCTCGGTGGTCACATGGTCGAACCTGATGATCGACTCAAATATCATCAGATGCTTGGACTCAGACATTGTCGGTGGTATCAAGCTGGAGCCGGGAGCGAATATCACGCTCGAAGGGGTGATGATCTCGAATAACTATTTCGACTTCGTTCCCACCACGAACCACATCAAGCTTAACCGCTTTGCTGGGGTCTACAAGGTATGGAACAACGTGGTTCTTCAGGATCGCTTCATGTCCGTTGGTGGCACCATGTCTGGGTTTTTCTCACATGGAGGGAATAACCCACGGGTTCCTGTGACCAGTGAGGGAGGATCTACAACTCTTTCTGGAGCTTTTGACACAGATTTGGACTGCACCGCAGCAAACAGCTTTGCCTCTTTGGTCCTCTACCCCGGTCGGTGGCTGGTTACTGGTTCTATCTCAGCCCGAGGATCTTCACTTAACTCTAGCGGTAACGCGATCATTGGTGCTGTTCTGTGGGACGGTTCAACCGAGTATGGGTCGGGAGCAACCTACCAGTCTACTGACCTATCACTTATCGCATCTATCCCTTGTTCCGCTATCGTAGACATTCAGGCCACGCAAACGATTCGGTTCAAGCTGACGGCGCGAGCGCCTACATCGGCAACCTCTGGATTCTTAATCACAGGACGTGCGTATCGAATCCTTACCTACGTTGCGACAGATGACTTCACCAACGTAGGCGCAGGGTCTAACGCCAGTGGTGTAGTGTTCACCGCAACAGGAACTACACCTACTAATTGGACCAATGGCTCAACCGTTCAAACAGCCGAGCTGATCGACGCTGGGGCAACATCAGGCCCAAATTCGCAGCTGGTAGCTATCAGTACCTAAATCAAGACCCGTTACCCACGGCGCCACAGGACCAGCACCCACCCTCTTCAACAACAACTGATCTCACCATCACTACCAATGGAACTCACCTCTAAACAAAAGGCATTTGCTGATGCATACCTCGCCGGAGCCACTGGTTCCGACTCGTATCGCACTGCCTACAACACCAAGGGCAACAACAGGGCAGTAGCCAGAAAGGCTGTGACCCTCCTCACCAACCCAAAGGTCATCGCGTATCTCGACCAAATGCGAGCCGAACTGAAAAAGAGCACCATCCTCGACAAGCAGAAGTCACTGGAGCGACTCACTGGCATCGCCCAGAACGACAAGGCAACACACCGGGACCAGATCGCAGCAGTAAAGCAGCTGAGCCGGATGCTGGGATTCGATGCCCCGCAGAAGATCGAGGCCAAGGTCGAAGGATCGCTCCTCTACCGTATCAGGAAAGGTAAGACATCGTGATAGACCTACTGCCAAGCAATGACCCATTCCTGCGTGAGGTCGCAGAGGATGTAACCGATATCCAACTACAGGTGGAACCGGTGATCGAGGAGATGAAGTTCATCATGATGCGCAACCGTGTCTGCGGTCTGGCGGCACCTCAGGTCGGGATCCCCATGCGGTTCTTCCTCTACAAGCACAACGGGGTTACCCGGGTGGCGATCAACCCAGTGGTCACACACAGATCCATGGACACTGCGATAGACCGCGAGGGGAGCCTCTCAAAGCGGGGATACGTGGTCAGGGTCCGGCGGTCGCGTAAGATCGATGTGGAGCACATGACCTTGGATGGCAACCGAGCGAAGCACTCATTCAAATCGATCACGGCTCGCTGCTTCCAGCATGAGCTCGATCACCTCAACGGCATCTGCATCTTCCCGCCAGAGTGATCACCTACGACGCAATCAAGGTCGAGGACTACACCATCCCCGACGATGCCACGGATGAGGAGATGGAAGAGCTCCTGAAGGATCCACTCGTGCGCATCTGCAACATCTACTTCATCCGCAATGCCGAAGCGCAGGAGGTCCAGTTCAGACCCAACTGGGCACAGTGCGTGATCCTGCACGACATCTACATCGCCAAAGTCCAACGCATCGCGGTCCCGAAAGCTAGACAGCTGGGAGTCTCGACACTGTGTGCAATCATCGCACTCGACCGGACCTTATTCGCCACAAACACCACAGCGTCCATCGTGGATAAGACCCAGCCTGACGCGCAAAACAAACTCAAGATGGTGCGCTATGCCTACGAGAGGCTGCCAGAGGAGCTGCAGGATGCTGTCAACGAGGACAACAACAACGCCCTGACGTGGGAGTCCGACTCAGGCATCTACGCCGGCAAGAATGCCCGTGGAGCCACCAACAATTTCCTCCACATCTCCGAGTTCGGTATCATCGCGTTCAATGACCCAGCCCGGGCAGATGAGATTGAGACCGGAGCCATCCCATCAGCATCGGGTGACACTGCTGTCATCGTCGTTGAATCCACCCACAAGGGAGGCAAGGGCGGCGCGTGGTATGAGATGGTGACGCAGGCTTTGGAGGTCACGCCTGAGCACCGGACCAAGCTCGACTACAAGGTCGTGTTCTTCGCGTGGTATCTGGAACCTCGATACACACTCGAGGGTGATCACCGGCAGATCAGTCCTGAGGTCACGAAGTATCTCAACGACCTGCAGCAGACCGTCGGCCGCAAGCTCACCAACGGGCAGCGGCTTTGGTATTTCAAGAAGCGTCAGGAGCTCGGCCGGAAGATCTACTCCGAATACCCGTCCACCATCGAGGAGTGCTGGCTGGCACCGTTCCCGGGAGCCATC
>Ga0255047_10001235_pt1 | contig 19038 bp, 16 predicted proteins | sample JV7_2_1_MG_FD_183640 | JGI IMG/M metagenome (GOLD analysis project Ga0255047, IMG submission 183640) | Seawater microbial communities from Jervis Inlet, British Columbia, Canada - JV7_2_1 | ecosystem: Environmental > Aquatic > Marine > Inlet | place: Canada: British Columbia | collected 2016-10-06 | reverse complement strand
TCGCAGCCGTCTCAGGAACCGCCGGCCTTTCAACCATCGCAGCGCCAGCCATCGCGCAGAACCGCCGTGAGTTCACGATCGTCGGTAACTTTAGTGGCGACTACACGAGTGCGTACACGGGCCGGCAGATCAATCGCTTCGTTAGCTGGCTCGAGAATGCGACTAACGGCGAACTCATATTTAACCCGTATGAGGGCGACGTCCCCGAGGACGGAGAGTTCGAGATCGCCCTTGCCGGCGAAGCAGACGGCTACTTCGCCGGCGAATACCACTGGACGCCACAGCATCCGTTGTTCGGTCTCTTCGGCGGCGCCATGCCACTGGGACTTAGCATGGAAGAATACATGGGCTGGTTCTATCACCGCGGCGGTGAGCAGCGGTGGAACGAGCTCGGGGCGAGATTCAATATCAAAGCTTTCGCGGCGGACACGCTCGGCTATCAGTCCATCGGTTGGTTCACGGAAGAGATTCATTCAGTCGAAGACTTCCGGGGTAAAGCCATGGACATGCCGGGTGTGATCGGCTACATCATGCGCGCTCTAGGCGGGGATGCTGAAGACTACGAACTGGAAGGACCAATCGTCGAGGCGTTGCGCGATGGGTCGATCTTTGCCGCAGAACGGTCGAGCCCGTCAAACGACATGAAGGATGGCTACCACACGGGCGTCAGATTTTATTATCCCGAGGTCCTCCATGAGGCGCATACGTTTTATGCCATGGGTTTTAATCTCGATATCTGGAACAGCCTCTCGACCGAGCAACAGCGGGTCGTCAAAGAGGTGTCGATGGCCCATCTGAGTTTCGCGATGGCGCAGTCCATGTCTGACAACGCGGCAGCCCTACGCGCACTGCGGGATGAACACGACATGCAGATCATGAGATTCCCACGTGACGTCATGTTGCGCTTCGGCGAGCTGTCGGCACAGTACGTGCGCGAGGAGGTTGCGGCGACCGACGATTTCGCCAAAGAGGTCGTCGACTCCTACATCGCGTTTCGGGATGAGGCCATGGACTGGACCGAAGTCACATCCGGGCACTTTCTTGAGAACCGGCGGCTGCCGTTCTCGTATACGAGCTCGTGACTGCTCCTGGCTGATTTTCTCCGCTAATAGCAAAGATAACTAATTGATAAATAAGCGGAATAGTGCTATTCTACTGTATATTATTCCAGTACCGTAGCACCCTCCGGAGACCGCCATGGAAGGCCCGAATCTCGCCCCGCCCACCGCCACCAGCAGCTTCACTCCCATCGACTGGCCCTGCCGCCCGCTCGAAGAAAAGATCACCGAGCTGTGGGGGCACATCAACGCAGCCACCTATCAGTTCCTGAAACTCGTCGCCGAGTACGACTCGCACGAGGGCTGGGGCCGGCACGGCTGTGCCGACTGCGCGCAGTGGCTCAACTGGCAATGCGGCATCGGCAAGGTCGCGGCGCGTGAAAAAGTCCGTGTCGCCAAGGCGCTCGGTGAACTGCCACAGATCAGCGCGTCATTCGAGAAGGGTGAGATCTCCTACTCCAAGGTCCGGGCCATGACCCGCATCGCGACGCCCGAGAACGAAACGGTATTAATGACTATCGCGCTGCACGGTACGGCCGCGCACATGGAACGCATTGTTCGTCAGTACCGACGAGTCGAGCGAATTGAAGATGCGCGTCTCGCGGAAGAAGTGCATCGGAGCCGCTATCTCCACTACCGCTATGACGACGACGGCTCATTCGTCCTCGAGGCACGGCTGCCACCGGAAGTCGGCGCGCTGTTCAGGAAGACGATCGAAGCGGCCGAGGAAGTGCTCGGTTCGATTTTACATAATGATGTTTCCGCGGAAACATCCGACGGCGGACGCCCGGCTACAGTAGCAGAACGCGAAGAGACCTCGGCCGGCGCACGCCGTGCCGACGCGCTTGCGCTCCTCACGGAGCGATTCATGGCAAGCGAGGCGGACAACACCGGCTCGAGCGACCGCTTCCTCGTTACTGTACATATCGATCAAGCAAGCCTGAGCGAATGCGACCCCGCAGACACGGAGGACACAACGCTTCCTCTCAAACCGCAACGCTCGGAACTCGAGCACGGCCCGACACTCGCTGCCGAGACGGCCAGGCGCCTCGCTTGCGACGGGCCGCTGTTAGGCTTAGTCGAGGGCGATGACCACGAACCGTTGAACGTCGGCCGCAAGACGCGCGCGATCCCACCGGCGCTGAAGCGCGCCCTCGCCTCGCGCGACGGTGGTTGCCGATTCCCGAGCTGCACGCGCACGCGCTTCACCGAAGGTCATCACATCCATCATTGGGCCGACGGCGGCGAGACCAAACTCTCGAATCTGATCACGCTGTGCCGGTTTCACCATCGGCTGCTGCACGAAGGCGGCTTCGGTTTGCGCACCACCGACGATGGCCTCAACGTATTCACCCGCCCCGACGGCAGCCGCATCGCTGACTCAGGATGTTTCCGCGGAAACATGTCGCATGACTCGCAGCAACCGATAGACCTACCGGCCTTCAATTCGGGCAACGGGGTCGAGATCGACCCGTACACGATTCGCTCGCGCTGGACGGGCGAAGCGATGGATTCGAATATGGTGATCGGCGGCCTGCTGCATCGGCGCGAGCGGCCACATCCTTTAGCCGACGCGCGTGAGAGCGATACAACAGGCTCAACAGAGCCCCTTACCTACTAGATCTAGCGTCCTTCTAGATCACCACTATTGCGCAATACGTACATGCCGGTCGCTCCAGAAGTGAAAATATTACCTCGGGTATCGATAAGAACTTCCTGAGTAATAGCGATTGGCATGTACCCGGATTGCGAACGCTTGGGAGTTTCGGGATCACCCGGCAGGAACCAACCCACTTCCTTAGGTAAGCGAGGCTCGCCGATGTCGTAAACGCGCAGGCCCGCATTAAAGTAGGCCAAGTGAATCAGGTCATTTGGCTGCATTACGTCCTGGTTGTGAATTTCATTGTTGATGTTGTGCGGACCAAAACGCCCACGCTTGTCACAAAAGTTGTCCCAGGCATAACCTTCTGGTACTTCCGGAATCGGAAAAGTGGACATCATGTATGGCTTAGTCGGATCAGCGTTTTGCACCATGATGTTGGCGGATATGGACTCACCGCACTGCGCAATTTTTGGTTCGCCATTGACGTAGACCAGGCCACGATCCCAATAGGGGATTACCGAATGAACCGACTGGGTTACGTTATTCACAAAAGGCGGAACGATCTGCAGTCGACCAATAAGCTTGGGATTCGTTTTATCGCTGATATCCAGAGAGACCATATCTGGCGTAAAGCCCAAGATCGCCGTATTGCCGTCCGGGCTGATAATGGCTGGCCCATGGAAGCTTGGAATTACGCCATCTTGGCGCATCTCACCCACTCGCTGCCCAAATTGCGCCCATTCGCCAACTTCGACGGGGTTTCTAGGATCACGAACGTCCAGAATCTTAAAGATCTGGGCACGGTAACCCGGCGCACTGGCTGATATATAGGCGTAGCCGTCGTGCAGGATATTTCGGTGTGTACCGTAGGCGCCGGTTTCCCAGTGGGAAAGCTCAACTGGATTCACAGGATCACTGATGTCAAAAAACAGCACACCTTCGTACTTCAGCTTATCTGCTGGAACTACTTCCGGCTGAAACTCGGACATAAAGTTGATTGCATTCTGGGTGTCGTACTGCGTCAGCTCCCTCGCCATACCAACCATCAGCAGATCGCCCTGAGAAGTGATCTGGGACATATTGCCGTCCATGGGGTACTCAATATCTTTAAGGACGGTCGGGTCAGTTGGGTCGGTAACATCCATAATCCTCAGAATCGGCGGAAGAATCGGCCCGCGACCCTCCTGAGTCTTCGAGACAGCCGTATAGAGGTACCAACGACCGTCCTGCTCTTTGATGGTGAACTTGCCGGCGTAGCGATCTTGGTAATCCAAGAATCCAATTGGCTCTACGTTGTGCGCTAGCCAACCCTCTGGAATCGGGTCTCCCGCCAGGGCACTGCTACTTGTCCATAGCGCGCATGCGCATAGGATGCTTACCAAAGTTCTATTAACTAGATTTGTCATTAGGCTTGTCCTCTTCGCTGAATCTATCTCAATAGGGTGGTTCGTAAGGATCTGGAGCACCTGTTGGGACCGGCGGATACGCCTGGAGAGAGGCGACGTGATCTTCCAACTGAGGCAAACCAGCTTTCAGCACCCACGTATGAGGGAAAAGCACGTTATCGCGTTCATAAGGATCGTTCATCAAATTATATAGACGCGGCATCGTGTACTCTCGCAGAACGCCATTCCAGCCGTTCTGTTCTTGGAAGTGGATCTTCCAGTCTCGCCACTTGACACCGAATACGTCGTTCCCCATGTAAACGACAAAACCTTCTCGACCAGACTCCTCGCTCTCGCCCAGCAATAATTCGGATATGTCGATGCCGTCGATGACACGGTCGCCGGGAACATCACCACCGGCGATTCGGGCCAGCGTCGGAAAAAGGTCCATCTCGTGAACAATTTCGTCGCTAACGCGGCCAGCTTCGATCTGGTCTGGCCAACGAATCGCAAACGGTACCCGCAGCGCCCCCTCGTAACCGGAAAAAAGTGTCGACCGCCACGGCCCCGCGGTACCGTTGATTGCCGTCTCTACGGTGAGCGACGTTTCGCCTTCACTCAAGGCCTCAGGACCATTATCCGCCGTGAAAATGACGATCGTCTCCTCGACAATACCCAATTCTTCAATCGTGTCGAGCAATTCGCCAACGTAACTATCAATCTGCATCAGCAAATCACCCCACGGGCCATTACCGGACCTGCCGTCGAAGTCAGGATGGGGCATGGTCGGGAAGTGCGTGGACGTGTATGGCAAATAGACGAAGAACGGCTTCTCGGTCTCAGCTTGCCGCCGCATGAAGCTGATGGCACGGTCGGTCAGATCACGATCGATCAGTGGTCGATAGTCCAGGCGGTACGGGCGAACGCTTTCCGGAACGGCGCCTCTCTCGCTCTCGAGCACGTACGTCTCCTCAACGCCGCTCTCGGCGAAACCCTCCAAGGACGAATAAACCGACTCGTCGGTCGTATTGGGAATCCCGTACCATTCGTCGAACCCCTGGTCCGTCGGGAAGCGCCCTTCGGTGCGCCCCAGATGCCATTTCCCATACATGCCTGTGGCGTATCCCGTATCGGACAGCATCTCGGCCATCGTGACTTCCCACTGCACCAGGCCGTATATTCCCTCGCCCAACGGAACGGTCCCGTTGCCGCTGCGGATTGCATATCGTCCCGTCAGGATCGTGGAACGTGATGGTGTGCACTGGACCTCCACGTTGAAATTCGTCAGCCGCAAGCCTTCGGCAGCCAATTGATCGAGTCTCGGCGTCGCAGCGCCGCGAATGATTCCGCCTCCGTTGAATCCCGGTTCGCCCCAACCGAAGTTGTCCATAAAGACCAACAAGATATTAGGTTTGTCTTGCGCAACCGCAATCTGGGCCACAGAAAGCAGAAGTAATAGAAAGCCCGATCTGATCCCATTCATAGTGCCGTTCTCCGTGACTTCGCTTAGTGTCAACTTCGGGTCGATTCGCGACCTTAGCTTCAGCGCCGAAATCTAGCATACGAACGGAAGGTTCGGGGCCGAAAGTCACCGTTAATGGGCGTTAATTTTGAGTTTCGAGTTTAACGACCGCTTTGGAGTGTGGCACCGATTAGATAGGGGGCCAGTACATGATGAAGCGGCCGAAACAGATGACCGCTACCCACAATCCGAGCGAGATGCCCGCCATCGCCTTGACTTGACTGGACGCATCGGCATCATCCGGCCAACTGTCCAAGTCGCGATTCACCGTGAGCTGGAACCATAGCGCATTCAGTCCGGCGAGCAGTATCAGCACCATCTTGACGCGAAAGGCGGTGTTCGGATAGTAGAAGTCCGGGCCCGAGAAATAAAATAAGGTTCCTGTGATCAGGTTAAGCCCGAAACCGATCCAGGCCCACGGCAGCAGCTGATGAATCACCCGGGCCGGCAAACTCCGTGCAAATCCGAGAAGGCGCAGATCGATCACTGCGATCGAACCCATCAAGATACACAGGCCAACAAAGTGAAGCGCCTCGCAGATGGGGAACGCCCACTGCAGTGAGATCATTGTTTCGCTGAGCCAGGTATTCTGTATCCACTCTATCATTTCATCCCCCACGGACTACGGCAGGTAAGCAGTCATACGCCCCGCAAAAATTGCTCCAACCCAGCACATGAGTGATACACCCGCGATCACTTTGGCCGCCAATGGAGCACCACCTGCGCCTGACCAACCTGCACCATCGCGAAACACAATCTTGAAAAGCCTCCAGGCAGTGACTCCTCCCAGCACGATAAGCAGCGCCTTGATTTGAAAGGTCGGGCTGAAGAAGAACCGCGGAGCCTCGGCAGAAAAAAGCGAGATGCCCGTTGCAAGGCTCAGGACAAATGCGCTCCGCACCACGAGCAAGTACTTCTCAAGCGGAGCAATCGGGAAACGTCCAAAGCCTAGAACCCGTAGGCAAATCATAAAGACCACACCAACCAGGAAGCCCATGCCGACGCTATGAAAGGCATTTACCCACGGATAGACCCACGTCGTTGACCTTACCGCGTCAGCGAGTGAACTGTTTTCAAGCCACAGCAAGAGACCCATGTTGTTGCTCCCCAGTTAAGGAAGACCGCTTCACACCCCTTACACTATGCATGTAATTGTTCTTTGTGGGTGTAAGGTGCAAAACCGATCAAAAAGCCATTGGTCGCTATTGTCACCGTCAACGCCACCACCATCCATACGGGTTTTCCACCATGTCCTCGAATGGCCGCGTAAACTAACTCTCAACCCGGATCAATCAGGTAGGGCAGCTCGATGACATCACCGAAGCGCGTTATGATCGTCGCCTGGGGTAGCCGAGGCGACCTTCAACCCGTGACGTCACTGGCGCTGTGCCTCAAGAAGGCGAGCCGGGACGTCCTCGTTTTTGCCACGCCTCCCGCGACCGACCTGATCCAGGCCAATGGCATTGATTGTGTGGTTGCGAAAGAGAATGTCGAAGAGTTCGTGGAAAATATGTTCGGACGAGCCGACCTTTCGGATCGCTCTATCGGTGGTTTCATTAAGCTGGCCAATTTTGCGAAGGAGTACCTAAACAGCCCGGACTACGTGGCCACGCAAAAAGCTGACATGAAACGCGCGTTGGCTGCGGCGCAGAACTTCAAGCCGGACGTGCTCGTCGTGCCCAACCTGATCTACGGTCCCTTCATGTGCATTGCCGAAGCACTGCAAATTCCTGTGGTCACCTTTGATTTGCAGGTCAATCACCCGACCTCTGAGTTTCCACTTTTCACCATGGAGGTGGGAAAGGTCCCCAAGTTTCTCAACCGCAGGCTCTACGCAATCAAGGCGCTTGTTTACCCGAAGACAATCAAACCCAAGTTCGACATGATGCGCGAGATTTGCGGGCTTCCACTCGACACGTACACTGATGGCTCACGGTTCAAAGTGTGGCCACACAATCTGCCGCAAACCTGCGCGGTCTCTCCAAGCTTGTGCCCACAGCCCGCGGACTGGCCCGCCCAGAAATTTATGAGTGGCTGGTGGTTTCTCTCAGGTGGCAGCGACTACACGCCCCCGCCTGAACTCGTCGACTTTCTCAAGCACAGGCCGGTCTACATTGGCTTCGGTAGCATGAAGGGCAACCCAGAGTTCTGCAAAATGCTCTCGACCTTGGCGATCAAGAGCCTACAGCTCGCCGGTATCCGTGCCGGCTGCCCGACTATCGTTTGCGCCACACAGGGCGACCAGCCGTTCCATGGGTCGATTGCGCAGGCTCGGGGTATTGGCAGGTACCTGGGGATGGTGGGCTCCCCGAAGCTGACGGCTGAGAGCATAGCGGCGGGCATCAAGGAGGTGACGACGGACCAAGCAATAGTCGCTACCGCAAGAACACTTGGTGAGCAGGTCCGGGCGGAGGACGGGGTAGCGAATGCCATCAGTTTCATCTACAAGATGGCGACGTCGTTCTCATATCCATGGCCTATAAAAAATGAGCCGTAAGGATTCTCGATATTCCTCTACCACCCGACCGTGACTCGTCACACCGTCTGACTGTAGAATTTACTGAAACCATGAATGACCTTGTTATCGCCCGAGCACTACACGTTCTTGGTGTTGTCCTCTGGATTGGCGGTGTGAGCTTTGTGACGACTGTCCTGCTTCCCGCGGTTCGCCGTCTGAAGGCTCCGGATCAGCGCGTAGCGTTTTTCGAGCAGATCGAGGGGAGATTCGCCTGGCAAGCCCGCGCAACTACGCTCCTCGTCGGTATCTCGGGGTTTTATATCACCTGGGTCTGGAACCTCTGGGCTCGATTTGTCAGCGTTCAGTTCTGGTGGATGCATGCCATGGTACTGGTGTGGGTTGTTTTCACTGTGATGTTGTTTGTGGCCGAGCCACTATTTCTCCACCGCTGGTTCCGGCGAAGTGCCGAGAAAAATCCGGAGCGGGTGTTCCAGCTCATCGAGCGGCTTCATTGGGTGCTGTTGGGTATCAGTCTGGTGACTGTGCTGGGAGCCGTGGCGGGTAGTCACGGGTTATTATTCTAGCTAGGCTGTAGCGTGGACTGATCCATTCCGGCCATCCCGTACATATAAAGATTCACTCGACAGTGCGTAAACTCCATCTAGCAATTTCCGTCGCTGACATCGAGGAAACTGTCAGCGACTACTCGCAGCGACTTGGGTGTCAGCCCTGTGTTGTTGTGCCCGGCGAGTACGCGTTGTGGCGGACCGAAACCATAAATCTCTCTGTTCGACTGGACGCAGCTTCGGCACCAGGGTCTCTCCGGCATGTGGGCTGGGAAGACCCGAGCGCCGAGGAGTTTTCGGTTGATATGGATGTGAATGGAATCGTGTGGGAGAATTTCTCTGCCGAGCAACAGGCAGATAAGATCGAGCAGGCGTGGCCGGGAACGAAGCTCCAGCCAAGACCATGAACGCTGAACTTAATGAGTGACCGGAACTTGCCGTTTGTCTCCGTTAAGAATCGCCTTAACATAGCCATTCTTAACGTCTCGTTAGCGCCGATTGAATGCTTTGACTACCGTTCACAACAGGTACCCCCCTGAGGAGAACGACCGTGTACAAGAAATACTGGTTCATTGTTCTGGCGCTGCTGGCGCCCGGTCTCACCGTCGCCCAAGCGCCCGAGAGCGAGCTCCTCGACGAGAAGTTCAGTTTCAGAATCGGCGGTCAAGCCTTCACGCGCTTCAGGACCACTCTTCGCGTCGATTCCGAGACCCTGGGGCGAGGGACTGAGTTTTCCCTGGAGGACGACACTAACCTGGACGAAACGATCACCGTTGCGCGGTTAGACGCCAGATATCGGTTTACCGACCGGCACAGCATGGCCTTCAGCTACTACGACATCGACCGCAGGGGTTCACGAGACCTGTTTCGGGAAATCGAGTGGAATGGAGAGGTATTTCCCATTGGCGGCTCGGTGGAAAGTCGCTTCCAGCAGGAAATCCTAAAGCTGTCCTATGCGTACACGTTCCTGATTCGACCGAAGGGCATAATGGCAGCATCCGCGGGCCTGCACACCATGAAGTTCAATACCAGCCTGCGGGTGCTCGACGGCAGTCGTCAGCAGAGCTCTACCGCGGACGCACCGCTCCCAGTATTCGGCATCCGGGGTCAGTACCAGTTTGCCGACAAGTGGCGCTTAGTGGGCCAGTTGGAATGGTTCGACATTAAGACGGGCGACTTCAGCGGGACCTTCTCCGATTACATCTTGACCGTTGAGCACGACACCTGGGAGCGGTTCGGCTTCGGCTTTGGACTCAACACGTTCGGGCTCGATGTGCGTTCCGGTGACGAGGACCTCAAGGGCATCATCGACATCCGGTTTGATTCCTTCGTCGTCTATTTCAAAGGGGCCTTTGGGCTTTAACTGAGAAAACAACATGAGAGCGTTGATCATTTATCCGATTCATGGAGGATTATGTCGTTAGTCAACAGGCTTGAACGTCCACTCCTGGCCGTTTGTCTCCGTTAATCTCAGCGTTAACATGACTAAATGGAATGTCCGCTTTGGAGCACAAAGTCGCCGTTAAAAATGTTAATTTGGGGTCGGGAGCTAAGGTCTCGAACCGACCCATAGTGGACATTCGAGCGACTTCCTCACTCTACGTACAAATGCTAATCGCTTTTTCTCTGCTATTCGCGTAGCTATGTACAAACGATAAAGCCAAACCCACCGAAATGGTGGGACGGAAAGCCACGGGTCCTTGCCTCCCTCGACATGCCAAGGACGACCCCGCCGAAGGATCCAAGACCGCCAGGTTGCCGCCATAACTGGAGGAGCAGCATGAGAGCGTTTGCAAGATTTCTGTATGTCTTAGGCTGGAGCGCATTTTGTGCGGGTTGCGGTGGAGGCGGAGGTGGAGGTGGAGGTGGTGGTAGTGGAAATACGCCCGGAACCATACAGCTTTTAGAAATTTCTTTTGACGCCACCGAAGGAACAGTCGTCAATATCAGAGTCGCCCGCAGTGGTGGTAACTCTGGCGTCGTAAGCGTCGATTACGTCACCTCGGACGGAACCGCTGTAGGAGGTTCGGACTATCCGGCAGCGAGTGGCACATTAACCTACGCTAATCAGACGGGTGGCAACCAGACCATCAGTATCGCCATCACCGATGACAATACGGCAGAAGGTCTGGAGTCGTTTACGGTGACATTGAGCAATGTCTCGGGCGCTACGCTGGGTGCTAATTCATCCGCAACCGTTAACATTATCGATAATGATACGGCTGCGGCTTCAGCGTTTGGCACGATCACCGAGCTGAACAGTGCTACGGTCAATGGTATCCGCTACGACACGAATGCCACCAACGTAATCGTCAATGGGCAACCGGGCAATGTCTCTGACCTCAAGTTGGGACAAGTTGTCGCGTTGGAAGGCGAGGTTAATTTTAGTAATGCGACGGGTAGAGCCGCCGCGATTGGGTATTCCGCATCGATCATTGGCCCCGTTGAGAATATCGATGCAACACTCGACCGGTTGATTGTCCTGGGTCAGACGGTATTGACGAGTGCGGATACGGTTTTTGATCCGAGCATTGATCCGGATACGTTCGCCGGTCTTTTGGATGGCGCGACCATACAGATTAGCGGACTTAGAAACGCCGACGGCGACATGATGGCAATGCGGATTGAGCCCGATACGACAAGTATCGGCGTGCAGCTCATCGGGACCGTCGCGGGTTTGGACTTAGCGAATATGTTGTTTTCTGTCGATCGACTTACGGTTGATTACAGTAGTGCCACAGTCATTGATCTTCCCATGGGGATGCCCACTGATGGGCTGCTCGTGATTATTCGTGGGTCATTGGCTAACGGCGTCCTGGTCGTGAACGAGATCGCAGGTATCATGAATTTAACGGCTACGCCAGGAGAGCGTGGTCACCTTGGTGGCATCATCACGCGCTTTTCGTCGCCCACCGACTTTGATCTCAACGGTTTCCCAATAACGACCAATGCGAACACGAGTTACGCCAGTGGTGTTGTTGGCGATCTTGTAGCCAATGCGGAAGTCACCATCGATGGAAACGTCAGCCCCGGCGGCACTACGATATTGGCGAGCCGTGTGACGTTCGGTCGTCCCGTCGGCGACCGGACCGTAGTGACATTCGACTTCGAAAATTTCACTAACATATCGGTGTTCGGTCTCTCCAGGGTCAGGGTGACCCAACGACCGAACTATTCAGTTGAGGCCACGGGCAATGCAGATATTATCAACGACATACAAGTCACCCAGAACGGCGACACCGTCACGTTTGGCAACGACAACACTCAGATAATGGATGCCGTCGTCACGATGCCGGTACTCAACCGAATTGACGTGGTGGCCGGTGCATTAGCCAACGTCACACTCAGGGATTTCAATCAGCCGCAGATGACAGTTAATCTTGCGGGCGTCAGTGTCTTGCGTGGTGAAGGACTCATGATTAGTGATTTGACGTCCACCGTGTCCGGCGTGAGTTTGCTGGACCTTGGCGGCAACCGACCGATCGGTAACGCCAATATCGATGTCAGTGGCGTCAGTCAGGCAACGCTCAATATGGGAGTGGGATCAGCACTGTCAGGTTCCGTGGCGACCGGCCAGGGGACGGGCGTGTCGACGCTTTTCTACTACGGCACGAATGTCACTGTGAACGTCACGACCGACGGCCAGTCGAGAATCACACGGCTCGGCGAGACTCGTCCTTGACGTATCAGCAGATGAGAACGAGATACACAAATATGGCCGCTTCTGGCCGATAGTCGCCGTTAAACAAATTCTTAACATGGGGAAATTGAGCGTCTCGAATGCACCCCAAACGGGACATTCAGATGCTATATTTCCGAGTTCAAGCTAAGGGCTCGAATTGACCCGAAGCGGTCGTTAACAGTTGAGTCTCGCGCCGCTGAATATCTAGGGGCGCCAAGTCTAGTGTATCGAATAAAAATCGAGAAAAGCATGGCGAGATCTGAACTTAGCAGGCGTGATTTCATGGGAACGGCGATGGCGCTCGGGGCGCTTCACACGGCCGGCTGTGCAAGCCTGTCGTCGAGTTCTGGTATGGCCAATACAAGCGCGCTTCCGGCTCGCGGCAACTATCTCATTCGTAACGCATACGTCCTAACGATGGACGACCGACTCGGTGACATCGAAAACGGCGATATTCATATTCGCGACGGCGAGATACTCGCGTTGGGGAAGGATATCCAGGCGCCGGGGGTCGAGTCGATCGACGGCTCCGGCATGATTGCTCTACCCGGTTTCATCGAAACGCACTGGCACATGTGGACCTCGCTGCTGAGAGGCATGACGGGCGACGAAGCGGATCGGGGATATTTCCCGATGTCACGCGGTATCGGTCAGTTCTACACGGCGGCCGACATGTATGTGGCAACCCGGTTCGCCGCGGCCGAGGCGATTCATTCAGGAATCACCTTTGTTCACGACTGGTGTCACAACGTCCGCGACCCTGATTACGCTGAAGCCGATCTCCGGGCGCTCGCGGACTGCGGGATCCGTGCTCGTTTCTCTTACGGCATTGCGACGGCGCAGACGAACGACATACCCATCGACACCGCCGACATGGCGCGACTACTCGCGGACTGGGATCGTTTCGCCAACGAGGGACTACTGAGCCTCGGGCTGGCATGGCGCGCCTCTGTAACCGGAACCACTGGGCGGGTCGTGCCGGAGGTATTCCGTCGGGACTACGAGGCGGCGCGGTCACTCGGCCTACCGATCTCCGTACACGCGAGTAGCAACGCCGCTAGTGCCGGCGACATCGTCGCGCTCAACGCCGAGGGACTGCTCGGCCCACATCTGCAACTGATCCACGGGATCGCCGCGACTCCCAACGAACTTCAGATGCTCGCCGCGAGCGGTACGTCGATGAGTCTCTCTCCGTATAGCGAGCTTCGCATCGGTTACGGCCTGCCGCAGACCGGCGAACTCCTGGCAGCGGGCATACCCGTCGGCCTCTCGGTCGATACGACTGCGCTGTCCGGAAACGCCGATATGTTCGCTGTGATGAAAGTAATCCTGAACGTCGAGAATGCGCGTAGTCGGAGTGAATTCGAGCTATCGCCGCGTCGAGTCCTGGAGCTCGCGACCATAGAAGGCGCTCGCTCGATGGGTATCGACGACGTTGTCGGATCCATCACTCCCGGCAAGCGCGCTGATATCATCATGGTCGATCGGCGCAGCCTCAATCTCGGGATGCCCGGGGAGCCGGGCCGCATGCTTGTCGAGTCTGCTCAGCCCGCGAATGTCGATACAGTCATGGCAGACGGACGGATCCTCAAGCGTGGCGGCACGCTCACACATCTCGACGTCGAGGAAGTCATCCGTGAAGCGGCCGAGGCGAGCACGGCCGTCCTTGAGCGGGCTAACTGGAAAAAAAGGTCATCATAATGAAGAGTCTGTGGTCTGGATGGGCGCTGATCACAAGTAGCCTGATCGCTTGGAATTTCGCACATGCTCAGCGGGCCGAAGAACCGCAAAGCATGCTCATCCAGACCGACGTCATGGTGACTACCCGCGCCGGGTTTAGCGTTGCGGTGAATGTCTACCGCCCCGACAAACCAGGTCGTTTTCCCGTCATCATCAGCATGGGGCCCTATGGCAAGGATGCCCTGCCAACTGAGTACGAGGGGTTGTTCGAGGACGGGCAGATTGTAGTTTCGGAGTACGCGGCCTTCGAGACACCGGACCCCGAGTACTGGGTGCACTACGACTATGTTGTCATCGCTGCGGACAGCCCGGGTTCGGGTAACTCCGGTGGCGATATGGACTTGTTCGGTCCGATCGAGAACGAAGCGTACTACGACGTCATCGAGTGGGCGGGAGTTCAGTCCTGGAGCAACGGCAACGTCGGCGTCGGCGGTGTCTCGTACTTCGGTATCAGCCAGTGGTACGTCGCGGCGCTGAATCCTCCGCACCTGAAGGCGATCATGCCCGGAGAAGCCTTCACGGACACCTATCGGGACGCCGTCCGGCATGGCGGCATCCCGTCCGATTTCATTCCATCTTGGATGCAATACAGGGTTCATCCAGCAAAAACGTCAAGCGCACGTCTGATCAGCGCTTTTGATCTGGCACTGCAAGAACACCCGTTTTATGAAGGATATTGGGCCTCGTTGGCGCCTGATCTCGCCAATATCACCGTACCGACGTACGTGATAGCGAGCTGGCCGGATCACGGCTTACACACCCGAGGAACGCTTATTGGATTCGAGCAAATAGGCTCGGAAGAAAAATGGCTGGAAGTGCACGGACGAAAGAAGTGGGAATACTACTACTCTCGGGATTCTCTAGAGCGGCAGCGGCGATTCTACGACCAGTTTCTCAAGGGCATTGACACCGGCATCGAAGACGTTCGCCGAGTCCGGTACGAGCGCCGCAACGCTTTCTATGACGGTGACATCCTCTATGCGGACGCATGGCCCTTGCCCGGCACGGAAGCTCGGACCTACTACTTGCATGCCGACGGTAGACTGGATGTGGAGCGCTCGCGCGATTTCGCATCGCTCAGTTATGCATCGCTCGATGGCGATGAGCAGCTTGCGTTTCAGTACACTTTCGCGGCGGATACGGAAGTCACTGGCACAACAAAGCTGAAGCTTTGGGTCGAGGCGGACGGGACCGACGACATGGACCTCTATGTCGGATTGAGCAAGCTCGATCAGAACGGCGACGAAGTGCCCATGGCAGGTTACGACGACGTTGAACAAGGGCACGTGGCGAGCGGGTGGCTACGCGTGTCTCACCGCGAACTGGATGCCGAACGAAGTACGGCGCTCCGCCCCTTTCTACGGCACGAAAGGGAACTCAAGTTGGCCGCGGGCGAACGCGTGCCAGTGGAGATCGAGATTCTTCCATCGAGTACGTTCTTTCAGGAAGGCGAGTCATTGGTCGTGAGAGTACAAGGCACCGAATTGGCTGGGGCAGGCGGCATCGAGCATATAGACGGAGTGAATGCGGGTCATCACATCGTGCACGTGGGGGGCGAGTACGACAGTCAACTTACGCTACCGGTAATTTCAAGATAGCGATTTCCGAGTGCCCGATGACGCAGAGGTTTTCACACCGTAGGCGTTCTACTCGATGATATGCCGGCTGGCTGCTTCCGGATCGCAGCCATACTCGTCCTGGAACGGGTAGCCGGAATCGAGGGCGAGCGTCGTCGACAACGTCACGGGTTCCGTCAGATAGACCGGATCTTCGATCGTGTACTCGAACCGCATCCGCCGGCCCTCGTCGGTCAGCGTGAATCGCTCGGTCAGATGTTTCTGCTCACTTGAAGAAACACCGCTACCGATACCCCATTGCGCCGGCGCAAAGTAGCCCGTATCGACGACAAGCGTTTCGTCGTCAAACCAGCCGATGGAATGCCCGAGATGCGAGGGCGCAATATCTACGGGATGTTCGGTCATGCCAAGATGAATGACACGCTCTACGTCGTTGATCTCGTGACGAATAATCAGGCGATCGTCGGTGCGGGTAAACCGATGCGCTCCAACGCCGGAGAACAGCCACGGGGGCGTTTTGGAGATGCAACGGAACCAGGGATTATCTTCGACGTCCCAGGCGTCCAGTTCCGCCTGGCCCAACGCCGTCAGGGGCAATCCGGAGGCCGGCCCCTGGCCACCCAGAGACGCCGAGGGCGGACCAGCGTTGCCGCCGCCCATACCCATACCCATTCCGCCGACGCCAAAGCGGCCGCCGGCTGCACGCCAGATTCCGCTGAAATCTTCTGATCTAGCCGTTGCATCGACCTGCCGTTGTGGCGGGACCCGCACGGTGTCCGGCGCGCTTCCGGGCGCCGAGGCCATAATACTTCCGTCGGGCAGTACCCAGTAGTTGGAGTAATAGATATTGTTATTTGCGTCGTTATCGGGGTTTGCGAAGACCGTTACGGCATCACCGACTTTCATCGTGTCACGCGTCCAGCCTCCGCGACCCAGGACGGAGATTGAGTTCATCTCCATCAGCAACTCTCGTGTTTCCCCGGTCTCAGTCTCGACGGCCAACGTCGCGAAGCTGTGCGGATTTCGCCAAGTGTACTCCGTGACTACACCCTCGAATTCCAACAGCGTGTCTTGATCGAAGTTGGTACGAGAGTGGTGTGCAGAAGCGGTTACGGACAACCCGGCGGCGAGTGCGCAGGCAACGAACAACGATCGCGGAATTCTCATCATGGGTCTCCCATGTGCCCACGGACGGCACCGAATTTTCTTAGCATCGTAGTGTAGCGCAAAATTCGCAGATTGCCGCCGCATAGGCATATCTACCTACGTTAGCGGTGAGTTTGCGCTCGGTTGCGGTCGTTCAGATGCTATATTTCGCCGTTTATTGGACGAGGAGAATTTCAAAGTGGCGAAGTACCGTAGTGCACTTCCGCAACTATCAGGGGAGTTGTTCCTCACCGATGCGGGAGTCGAGACAGACCTGATCTTTAATCATGGAATTGAGATTCGAGAGTTCGCAGCTCATACACTGCTGCCCGACACGACAGGTCGAGAGGCGCTCGCGAACTATTTTCGAAGTTTTCTTCGGCTCGCATACGAGATGGGGACAGGGTTTATCCTGGACAGCCAAACCTGGAAGGCCCATATGCATTGGGCTAACGACCTTGGGGCCAGCGCCGATGAACTGCGTGCAGCAAACAGCGACTCTATCGCCTTCATAGCCGGGCTACGTGAGGAATTTAAAAGTAACTCTAAGCCTATAGTCCTGGATGGAGCTATCGGCCCGAAGGGGGACGCCTACGCGCCCGACGGGATGGTCACGGCCGATGAAGCTGAAGAATACCACTCGACACAGTTAGGCTGGCTAGCGGAGACTGATGTGGACATGGTAACGGCGTTCACGTTCACACAAGCCGACGAGGCAATCGGTGTCGTACGTGCTGCCGACCGTGTTGGGCTCCCGATCGCCGTGTCGTTTACGGTCGAGACGGACGGCAATCTCCCAACTGGACAGCCGCTGGGCGAAGCAATCCAAGCCGTCGATGAGGCGACTGAATCCGTTGCGGCGTACTTCATGGTGAACTGTGCTCACCCTGATCACTTCTCACATGTACTTGAGGATTCGGACTGGGCTAGACGAATTCTTGGCTTGCGGTGCAACGCTTCACGCAAGAGCCACGCGGATCTCGATGAGTCAGAAACCCTGGACGATGGCGATCCGGTCGAATTGGGTAGCCAGTACAAGGCCATGTTAGAGAAAATGCCTTGGGTAAACGTGTTCGGCGGCTGCTGCGGTTCCGATCTTCGCCATGTCACGGAGATCGCGCGGGCTGTCATTACCTGAACATGGCAGGACTGACCGCTTCTGGCCAATGCGGTCGTAAGCGGCCGTCCAGACGGAGTCTACATCCGTGTCTTACGTGCCAACGCTTAGTTGTCGTCGTCGGCGAGTGATAGAGACTCATCATCGAGACACTTCAGAAGGTCGATCGTGTTGTCGTCCTTGCGACGTCTCTGTACCGCTGATCTGATCTCTAACACTGGATTACCTTTGTCATCAAAATGAACACTGCTGGACGTTTGCAGTTTTTCCTCCTGTTCCCCTGATTTGCTTCGCCGATTAGGGCCTCGGACGCGAGAAGTCGCAGTCTTAGGATCGCAGGAAGAAGGCTTGTCTTTACTCGTAGGCATCGCAGCGCTATATGACCGTTCGTGGAGTAGGCGAAGATGTAGAGAATGGTACGGTAGTCGAGTTGGCGGCGAACGTGACCTATCTCACGATTTGAGCACCTTGCCGGAGTCTACCTCGCCCAATTTGACGATGTTCGCTAATGCCGAAAATCTCCGTTAACGGTGAGTTTCGCCCCGGAACCGAACGTTCGGATGATATATTTCGCGGCTGAGGCTAAGGTCTCGAATCGACCCGAAGTTGCCGGTTTCAATTCCTCTTATCTATACGGGAAGTTTAATGCGGAAGATAAACGCTGAACGAATGATTGCTGAAATTGATGGGGATTTCGTAGTTTTTCTGTTTGGCATGCGCATGAACAAGCCATGGAAATTGCATAAGTGGTGGCCGGTTTTCTTGGCCATGCGAAAGATGATCAAAGAGCTTGAGTCAAACCCAGAGCTTGGCATGTTAGGCCATATTTCTAGTTTCAGGGTCATTGTTCAGTACTGGCGATCATTCGACCATCTCGAATCGTATGCGAGGAACAAAGATAGAGCACACCTGCCCGCGTGGAAGTCATTTAACGCGGCCGTCCGTAACAGTCGTGGAGATGTGGGGATCTGGCATGAAACGTACCAGGTTAGAGCCGGGGAATATGAAGCCCTATACAGTGGGATGCCCCCGCTCGGTTTAGGTATGGCTGGCCAGCTTATTCCACCCACAAAGCGTACCGAAAGGGCGCGTGATCGGATTAAACACAGGTCGGCACGCGAGTGAGTCTTATACGTACATTCCCGGATTCTATTCTGGCCTCTTGACCCAATATCTGACGGATA
>Ga0255047_10001234_pt1 | contig 19042 bp, 19 predicted proteins | sample JV7_2_1_MG_FD_183640 | JGI IMG/M metagenome (GOLD analysis project Ga0255047, IMG submission 183640) | Seawater microbial communities from Jervis Inlet, British Columbia, Canada - JV7_2_1 | ecosystem: Environmental > Aquatic > Marine > Inlet | place: Canada: British Columbia | collected 2016-10-06 | reverse complement strand
GCAGTGACGCAGACCATTTTCGGTATTGGTGTCGCGGGCGTCATCTACATGGCCGGTCTTGAGTCGAGCGACGGCAATTTGTCGGCTGGCCAGTTCATCTCGTTTTTCAGCGCCATGATGCTGATGCTGCAGCCGATTCGTCGCATCACGAACGTCAATGCGACCCTGCAACGCGGTGTTGCTGCCGGTGACAGTCTGTTCGAAATCATGGACCAGGAAGACGAGGTCGATTCGGGCACGTTCGATGCGGGCAGGGCCAGGGGCAATGTCGAGTATCGAAATGTCAGTTTTTCGTACGCAGATGACTCAACGCCTGTACTTAAGAACATCAGCGTGACAGTAGAAGCCGGCAAGTCGCTTGCTATCGTCGGTCAGTCCGGCAGCGGCAAGTCGACGCTTGTGGGTTTGCTGCCACGTTTCTACGATGTTGGCGGCGGCGATGTCCTGTTGGACGGAAGGCCGATCCGCGATTACACGCTGAAGAGTCTGCGCGATAACGTTAGCCTCGTTAGCCAGGACATCATCCTGTTCAATGACACGATTGCCAATAACCTTGCGTACGGCGAGCTTCGGCAGCATTCCGAGGACGAGTTGATGCAGGCGGCTGAGGCTGCGCATGTGCTCGAATTCACAAATGACATGCCGGGCGGCCTGCAGACGATGGTTGGCGATCGGGGAGTACTGCTATCCGGTGGCCAGCGGCAACGTATCGCGATCGGCAGGGCGCTGCTCAAGAATTCGCCGGTCTTGATTCTCGACGAAGCGACGTCATCTCTCGATACACAATCGGAGCGCCGTATTCAGGAGGCGCTCAACGAGTTGATGAAGAATCGCACAACGTTTGTTATTGCACACCGACTGTCGACAGTCGAGGGCGCTGACTGCATCATCGTGCTCGATGAGGGACGTGTTGTGGAGACCGGTACGCACAAGGAGTTAATCGCACGCGACGGCCAGTACGCGGCCCTGTACCACATGCAGTTCACCGAGGAGTAAGCGGCGGCCTAATGTACAAGTGGTTGCATCGCGTTTGGTATGAGGGAGCGTCGTATTATCAGATGTTGCTGCCCCTGAGCGGCTTGTACTGGTTGATCATTACGCTACGACGTTGCCTTTACGGCATCGGCATTCTCGGGCGTCATCGCGCCATTGTCCCGGTCGTCATTGTTGGCAATATCACGGCTGGTGGCACTGGCAAGACGCCAGTGACAATCTGGCTTGCCGCCGAATTGCAGCGGCGAGGATTCAAGGCAGGGATCGTAAGTCGCGGTTATGGGGGCAGTAAATCGTCGACCTCGATGCGTGTCGACACGGCCAGCGATCCCGATGTTGTGGGTGACGAACCCGTGTTGCTGGCGAGAAAAACCGGCTGTACGGTTGTCGTTGATTCGAACCGCGCTCGTGCGGCGCAGATGCTTGTTGATGACGGCGTTAACGTGATTATCGCCGACGACGGGTTGCAGCACTATCGACTGGAGCGGACGTACGAGATATGCGTCATCGATGGCGCTCGCGGACTCGGTAATCGCTTCTTGCTGCCGGCAGGACCGCTCAGAGAGACTATCGATCGCCTTAGCGAAGTCGACCAGGTCCTGATCAACGGGCGCAGAGGGGACAACGCCGCGGAATTGACAGCTGTCGAACAAAATGCGATTGAATTCGAACTGGTGGCGAGAGAAGTCACCAGGCTTAACGGATCGCTCACGCGCCCGATTGAAGGATTCTCGGGCACGACAGTGCATGCAGTTGCGGCAATCGGCAATCCAGCACGGTTCTTCGACATGCTGCGTGCGCATGGAATCCAGGTCATTGAACATGCGTTCCGGGACCATGCCCGTCTGAGTGCGAGTGATCTCAGGTTCGGTGATGATTTCGAGATTTTGATGACCGAAAAAGACGCGGTCAAACTTGGCGCGACAACCTCCGACAAATATTGGACGGTTCCTGTGGACCTCGAGATCGACCCGGTCTTGTCCAGCCCGTGGCTCGAGCAGATAGAATCCCGTCTACGCAGCGAACTGGAAAGCCAATGAGTGATTTCGTCATCGTCATACCATCGCGCTACGCGTCGACACGACTGCCCGGCAAGCCACTGCGCGAGATCAACGGCAAGACGATGCTTGAGCATGTCTACGAACGCGGCACGGAAAGTGCGGCCAGGGAAGTCGTTATTGCAACGGATGACGAACGCATCGCCGAAGCAGCGGAAGTGTTTGGCGCGCGGGTCTGTATGACGGGAAACCAGCATCGATCGGGTACGGAACGCATCGCTGAAGTCTGCGATCTCATGGACTGGGACGATGACAAGATCGTCGTGAACCTGCAGGGCGACGAGCCGACCATGCCTGCTGCGCTGATCGATCAGTGCGCGGAGCTATTGCAGAAAGGCCCAGCCGATATCGCGACGCTGGCGTCGCCGATTGCCTCCCAGGAAGATTTCGAAAATCCGAACGTCGTGAAAGTTGTCCTGGCGAACGACGGCAATGCGATTTACTTCAGCCGTGCATCGATACCCTACGCGAGAGTGGACGACCACCCAACTGAGGCGCGCTCGGCTGCTTTGCACCACCACGGAATCTACGCGTATCGCTGCGGAGTGTTACGTCGCCTCGTTGCGGCTGAGCCGTCAGATCTCGAGGTGTGCGAGCAGCTTGAGCAGCTACGTGCGTTGTCGCTCGGTATGACCATTCGCGTTGCAATCCCTGTGGAGCGTCCTGGCCCCGGGGTCGACACCGAGGAAGACCTGGCCACAGCAGCGACCAAATTGCCGCACTAATTCCCTGTTTTGCTGTCATAATTGTTGCGGTTATGAGCAGTGTATTCGGAAAGTTCCGTTGGTTTATCAGCGTATCGCTGATTGCGCTGTTGATCGGTGTTCAAACGATTTCGATTGCTCATGCCTATGAGCACGATCCCGAGTCTGCCCAGGGCACAGCGTGCGCCACTTGTGTCAGCGTCAACCAACTCGCAGCAGCGGCTATCGACAATGGCCAGGCCACGTCATCCTATGGATTCAAATCGGTATTCAGCAACGATCGGGCGACTCCCGACGCGATGGTCGACTTGTATGCTCCTCGTGAGCGAGGACCACCCGCAGCACCCTGACATCGTACAAGGTTCATTTTTTTTGGCGGCGCCGCAAATTCGTGCCGCAAGACCCAGGGTGATTTCCAATGAGAATTACGTCAATAGTTGTAGCGTTGCTGCTACTCGGCACACACATGCCTGTCGTCCACGCGCAGGATCTCGCAGACGAGGTTGCAGAGTTGCGGACCCTTCTTACCAAGGTTCAGCGGGACTACGAGGCGCGTATCAGCGATCTCGAGATTCGTCTCGGCAGGGCAGAACAGCTTGCCAGCGGTGCCAAACGAGAAGCCACAGAAGCGTTCGACATAGCCGAACAAACGGCGATCGACGCGTCTGCCGGCACATCGGCTGCCAATACGTTCAATCCCGCAGTGGGCGCCGTCCTGTCCGGTCTGTATTCAAACAATGACGGTTTCGAACTCGGTGAAGCCGAGATCAATCTCAAGGCGGATGTCGACGACAAGTTCTTTGGCAATTTGACGTTTGCTGTTGGCGAGGAAGGCGGTGAGGGCGAGATTGAACTCGAGGAGGCCTGGCTGCAAACGACAAGCCTGCCCGCTGGCGTGACTTTGCGAGGAGGGCGGTTTTTCTCAGGGGCTGGATACCTGAACGAGTTCCACGGCCATGTTGATGATTTCGTAGATCGACCACTGCCGTACCAGGCATTTTATGGCGGGCAGTACATAGTTGATGGACTGCAGGCAAGCTGGGTTGCGAAGACATCAATGTTGTTCGAGCTCGGGGCTGAGGCATCGACCAGTGGAGAGACGCTGCTGGCGAACTTCGGTGGCGATATTGGCGCGAGCAACAGTTGGCAAGTCGGAATGTCATGGGTCAAGACCGAACCGGACGCACTTATCGGCGACGGTGAGCTGGCCCTGGTCGACTTCGTTTGGAAGTGGGCGCCGAACGGTAACTCATTGCAGCGCAGCTTCAAGCTGCAGGGTGAGTACTTCAGTAGCGAAGAGAGCGGCTGGTACCTGCAGGGCATCTGGCAGTTTCTGCCACAATGGCGCGCCGGGTTGCGCCACGACACGGTGGAGGCCGCAGATCGTGACAGCCTGATGCTTGACTGGTCACCGAGTGAATACAGCCGTCTGCGTCTGCAATACACCAATGACCGCGTATTTGCCGAGACTGATGATCAATGGTTCCTGCAGTACATCATGAGCCTTGGCACGCATGGCGCGCATCAGTTTTGAGGACTGTCGAATGAGATCATTGCTTCTGTCGATTACGATCTTGTTGCTTCCTGTGGGCGCGAATGCACTCGAGGTTTTCGCCTGCGAACCCGAGTGGGCCTCTCTTGTTAGCGAACTGGCCGGCGATGCTGCCAACGTCACAGTCGCGACGACGGCATTTCAGGACCCGCATCGCTTGCAGGCCAAGCCGAGCCTGATTGCAGCTATTCGTAAGGCGGACCTTGTTATTTGTACTGGTGCAGATCTCGAAATCGGCTGGTTGCCGTTGTTACTGCGTCGCGGCGGCAACCCCGAGATCTTCATGGCGTCAGATCATGTGCGCAGGCTAGAGGTGCCGAAGGTCATTAACCGCTCGCAAGGTGACATCCATCCGCAAGGCAACCCGCATGTGCATCTCGATCCGCGCAATATTCGCAGGATTGCCGCAGCGTTGGCTGAACAACTCGTGGAAATGGATGGAAAGAACGCTGCAGACTACAACACGCGACTCGCGGACTTCCAGGAGCGCTGGTCTGACGCTCTGTCGACCTGGGAAGAGCGGGCATTGGCACTTGCAGGTCTCGAAGTTGCATCGCACCATCGGAGTTTCAGCTATCTCGCAAACTGGCTTGGCCTCGATATTGTGGCAACGATTGAATCGAAGCCGGGCATTCCACCCAGTGGGGCCCAGCTTGCTTCGTTACTCGAACAATTGAGTGAAAAACCACCCGTAGTGGTTGTCCGCACACCGTACGAAAATGAGAGGCCGTCGTTGTGGCTGACCGAGCGCCTGTCAGTGCCGGCCATCAAATTACCCTATACGATATCGGGTAATGACGCGGTAACCGACCTGTTTACCCTGTTCGACGAAACCTTGAGAATTCTGGAAGAGTATCGGCCATGAACGCATTCGAACTTGGCATCATCGCGCCGGCCTTCGTCGCAAGCCTGATCGTCCTCAGCACACACGTGCCGCTCGGCACCGAGGTCTTGCGGCGCGGCATCATATTCATCGATCTGGCGATCGCACAGGTCGCCGGTCTCGGCGTAATCGCTGCGGATTCGATGGGATGGGAAGCAGAAGGGTGGATGGTGCAGATAGCTGCCGTATCAGCAGCACTGCTCGCGGCGCTCATTTTGCACTGGACCGACAGACGCTGGCCGGAGATTCAGGAGGCGCTGATCGGTGTGTCGTTCGTCCTCGCCGCCACGGCTGGCATCCTGGTTCTTGCCGGCAATCCCCACGGTGGCGAACACCTCAAGGAACTGCTCGTTGGGCAGATCCTCTGGGTGAACTACGATCAGCTGCTGCCGGCGGCGTTGATCAGCATTGCGGTGCTTGGTACGTGGTTTTTGATGCGCGATCGCATCAGCGGCTTCGGTTTTTACGCCCTGTTCGCGTTTGCGGTGACAGCATCGGTGCAACTGGTCGGTATTTACCTGGTATTCGCCAGTCTGATCATTCCCGCGCTTGCTACGCGGCAGATAAACCGGCGCGGAATTCGCATTGCGTGCGGCTACGGTGTTGGCTTACTCGGCTGTCTTGTCGGACTGGTGGTTTCGGTCATGGCTGACCTCCCGGCCGGCGCCGTTATCGTCTGGTGCCTCGCGTTTGCGGCTATGCTGTTCGCTCGAGTCGTGGCGCCCTCGGTATCTTCGTATAACAATTCCAATTGAGTTCCGTATAAAGACGGCTATGAGACTGATAATCCTCACTATTTTCCTGTCAATGCCGTTCTGCGCATTGGCGCAGGACAACCCGTCTGGGGAGAGGCACCCGCTTTTCCGGAACGATACCGTCCTCAAGGCTGTGTTGACTGCACCCATTTCGCAGGCCTACGGACAACGCCACCAGGACGTGCGTATCTATTTCCCGGGGCAGTGGACTTACATTGACGAGGATGGCCAGACCAAGCGCCTGCAGGCTTCCATACGAACCCGCGGTCATTTTCGTCGTGAAGTCTGCCAGCTGCCGCCATTGCAACTGAATTTCAAGAAATCCGAGGTCAAGGGCACACTGTTTGCCGGGCAGGACAAAGTGAAACTCGTAGCACCTTGCAAGGAAGGCGACAGGTACCAGCAGTATGTTTTGCTCGAGTACCTGGCCTACCGCATGTTGCAGATCCTGACCGATCACAGTTTTTCGACTCGGCTTGTTCGACTCAGCTACGTGGACCGTGATGAGCAGCTCGAGTCGTGGACCGATATCGCGTTTCTAATCGAAGATGATTCAGATCTGGCCAAACGGCTCGATCTTGATCGCCTGCACCTGCCGTCTGTACTTTATGCACAGCTCGACCACCCGAGAACAGCCCTCGCGCAGGTATACCAGTTCATGATCGCAAACAATGATTTTTCGGTTATCAAGCCAACCGGGGACGACGACTGTTGTCACAACATTGAATTGCTTGGCGTTGAAGAAGCGGAAGATGGCGTAATCCCGGTGCCGTATGACTTCGACTTTTCGGGGCTTGTTAACGCATCTTATGCAGCACCACCCAGCCAGGTTCCCGTTCGCGATGTTCGCAATCGATATTTCTACGGGCTATGCCAGCCGCGCCCAATACTCGACGCAGCAATTGCGCATGTGCAGTCCAAGCGTGAGGAGATATTTGCACTGCTTGAAAATACGCCGGAACTTGACGAGAAGATCCGCGAAAAATCAATTGAGTACATCGAAGACTTTTACGAAGTCATCGACAGTCCGAAACTGGTCAGCAAGGATATCGTCGGGCGCTGCCGTGGCGAGAGTCTGATGAACCGCCATTTCGAATTAGCTACAGATTAGATCTCGGCACTGTCGACCCCGACTGGGCCTCTTTTTCGGCCGCCCTGGCCGCCTTTGCCTGCTTCTTGCGAATGTCACGCTGCACGACGTGCTGTGATTCGAGCCCGTCACCATACGCGCATACGGCCGATGCGGCGTAATTAAAGAACACAGTCAGGACGACTGCTATCTCGATAGACTTGATGCCGGCACAGATGCCCACACCGATCGATGACAGAATAAAAAGTGTGTCGAACGTGTCGCTGAGTGCGCGCCGGAAGCGCACGCCAGCCACGATGCCAGCGAGGCTAAACGCGAGAGCGAGGCTGTGCTGGACGACCGTGACGATACCTGCGACGACGGCAGGAAGCACAAGTGTCGTGGTGTCGATCGAATGGTCGTAAATGCTGTCGGTATGAATCGACTTGTAGACCCAGGAAACCGGTAGCATTAGTAGCAGGGTGGCTACCATCGAGTAGAACAGTGAGATCGCACCGCGTAGCCAGGCGGGTCCCTGGGCGACACGCGCCCGGGTCGTCTCGGTCACGATATCCCCGAGTTCCTCATCATCTGCACTGAGGAAGGCCTCCTCGAGGTCATACACCTCGGAACTACCGTAGTTGGCAATGTCTCCGACACCACCCAGCGGCAGTTCGTCAACAATTGCCGGATTGATAAAAATGGCGAGCGCAACGATTGCCGTGAGGATCGCGTAATAGATCGTGATCTTGATGACCACGCGGTGAATAACCTTGCGGTGGCCGGCCATAACCTGCGCCATTCTTTGTTCTTCGTTCATTGGGCAACCTTAGTAGCTAGGCTCCCCGATAGCAATCGGGGCTTGCGCCTACCGGTACAGCTTGTTTGCTCTTCAGAATACGGCGCCAGCCTCAACGAGGAGGGTGATCAAAGCGACATGGATGGAGATGTGCGCATCCTTGTTTGTCCACGACTCATTCGGCGCGTGAGCGTTCGCGCCAACTCCTCCACGGCTAAGCGTTATTGCCGGAATACCGATGGAGATCGGGTAATTGGCATCAGTCGAGGATATCTGCAGGTCAGGCTCAACCCCGAGTGCATTCATTGCGGCTGCTGCCGTTTGCACAAGTGGTGACTCGATGTCACTTCGAGCGGCAGGGCGTGTACCGATACGCTCAACATCAACCGTCAACTCCGCGCCGTCCTTTCGCGCTGCGTTTTCATCTTGCAGGGCTTTCTGCACAGCACGTTGCAAGACGGCATCGATCGCATCGAGTTTCGCCTGGTTTCCGGACCGCAGATCGACCTCCATCCACGACTCGAACGCGATCGAGTTGACCGATGTGCCGCCGCCGATTCGACCGACGTTGAATGTGGTTTTGTCACCGCCGGACGTGACCTCCACGGCATTACCGACGAACTCTGAAATCGCGCGGCCCATTGCATGGTGTGGGCTGGCTCTGCCGAACGCGCCCCAGGAGTGACCGCCGGGGCCTTTGTAGGTAACCCTATAGCGGTGCGAGCCAACACCGCCAAATACCAGGCGATTAGCCTTACCTCCATCGACGGCGATCATTGCATCGATTCGCGGGCCTCCTTCGCGGAACAGGTATTTGACCCCGCGCAGATTGCCGAGCCCTTCCTCACCAACGTTGCCTATAAACAGCACATCGGCGTCGGTTTCCATGTTGTGTTGCTGCATCGTACGCAGTATCGAGAGAACAACGACCAACCCGCGTGTGTCGTCGCCAACGCCTGGCGCGTACAAGGTATCGCCTTCCACCCTGACCGTGACGTCAGTCTCGATAGGGAAGACGGTGTCGAGATGTGCCGACAGCACTACGGTTCGGTCTCCACTGCGGCCCGGGCGTCGACCGATAACATTGCCTTCTTCGTCGATTGAGACGTCAGTCAGGCCGGCCTCGCGGAGCTTCTCCGCGAAGCGCTGCGCACGCATTTCTTCGGCAAACGGTGGAGCCGGGATCTCGGTGAGTTCGATCGTTTCGTCGAATAGCTCACCATCCGTTGCCACAATGTCGCGCATCGCCTGCTGGACGATCGGATTGTCCATAAGAATTGAGACCCGTTGTTGCGGATCCGCAGCTGAAACCGTGCTGGCGGTAAACGAAAAAAAAGCCAGCAAGCAGTATTTTGTTGTGGTGACACCCGGCATAATTAACTCTGGTGGTGGACGGCTCGTCGAACCGCGAAGATACCTGAAACCAAGGAGATCACGAAATGTATATGCGCCAACCACAGGAACAACCTGGCCGATTGATTCTATTGCTGTCGGCATTTGTCATAGCCGGTTGCGCCAGCGTCCCCGACATACTAACGGACTACGACCGGGACGCGAATTTCGGTGCGTATAGCACGTACAATTTCGTAGAAGGGGCGGGTCCTGATCACGGTAAATACCAAAGCCTGTTTACGCAATACGTCATCGAGGCTGTTGCGGTCGAGATGGAGAATCGCGGCTACACAAAGTCGCCTGATCCCGATTTGCTCGTCAATTTCGGTGCCAAATTCACCGATAAGATCGATGTGCGAACGACATCAGCGCCGATGACGGGCGGCTACTACGGATATCGCGGGGGCGCCTACGGATACGGTGCGTGGGGTGGCTACGGCTATGGTACAGAGACGCACGTCTCGGAGTACACCGAAGGTACTTTCAACATCGACATTATCGACAACGCGCGTCGGCAGCTTGTTTGGGAAGCCGTTGGTATCGGGCGAATTTCAGAAAAGAAATGGGATAACCTCGAGGAAAGCATCAAGACTGGCGTTCCCATCTACTTCTCGAACTATCCATTCGTTGCCGGAAATCCAAACGCGGTCATCGAAAAGTAGCATCGGCGGCGGCGACAAATCTCGCCCGACCTAGTTATTGCCAAAGTCCTTGCGCACAAAAAATCTCTGTGTGTCCGCATCAATTTTGCGATCAACTCGGTCTCTTATTTTGTCGACCAGCCTGGCTCGTGTTGCACGCAGGTCGTCCAGGTCGCTGCCCAGGCGAGCCAGCCGCAACACGGATAACATCGACAACAACAAGCCTGCTTCAGCCTCGAGCAAACGCACCGACGCAAGGAAGCTGAACGACAATGCAAGGATTGCGGCCAGCGCCCACCAGGGCCCGACATTGATGCCGACGACTATAGCGATGACCAGGTATAAGAATGGCAACAGCAGAATTGTCGCGAGCACCTTCAGCGTTGCGATATCGTCCTGTTCATAGCTAAAGCGCTCGCCGACTGTTGCGGCGATCCATCCGACTGGCAGATGCAGCAGTGCACCCGGAATTGCCAGCGGTAGCAAGGCGAGCATTTTCAGGCTGCGCAACAACACCTTGCGAGACGCGCGAGCAAATGTCAGCGGTTGACGCAAATGATGATCTTTAAGGCCCAGCATATCGAGTCGTGCCTGATAGTCTTCAACCTCAAGGCTTAATGCCTGCAGTTCCGGCGTGTGTATGTCCCGCAGGTATCCTGCTACGAAGCGGCGGTTCAATTCGATGTATGCGCTTGGGGTAAGGGATGCCGTCGCCGGCTTGTACAAGCGCCGCACAGTTTGAATGATGCGCAATGTGCGCCAATCCGGCGCATTGAGTGTCACGATTGCAAGCGCGTTGGCGAGATGGTCGGTTAATTGCCGGACGGCCTGTCGCTCATCCATCCTGTAACTCCGTATCCATTCGTCGTCGATGACTATGGGCTCACCAAATTCGATGAGCACCTGGCTCCGGAAGCGGTGACGATGAATGTAGTTCAAGCCACAGGGGACTATTTTGATCTGTACCTTGCCTCTTGCCGCAACTGCAAGCGCAACTCGCGCTGCTCCGGTTTTTAATTTGCTCAGTTGTGACTCGACATGGCTAATGCCTTCCGGAAAAATCCCCATGCAATGGCCGGATTCGATTACGTCGTAGAGTCTTGCGAAAGCGTTCTCGTTGTCCACTTCACCGTCGGCTTCTTCACGTGAATAGACGGGTATGGCGCCGCTCGCGTTGAGCGCCGGCGCAAGCATTGGATAATTCCAGAGTTTTGCATTGGCCATGAAATGCAATGGCCAACGGCCACATTTTGCGGTTAAAAGCCAGCCGTCCATCAGAGCATTTGGGTGGTTGCCTGCAAATATGACCGGACCGTCTTGCGGTACGTTGTCGATATTGGCAATGTCAATGCGGCGAAAAAACGTATTAGTGATGACACGAATGAGCCAAATGATAAGGCGTTGAGTCATGTGACCAGCCAGGAAGCCCCGAGAGCGTCCCAGTTTGCGATCTTAGGGTCAGAAATCAAGCACTCGACCGCGCTGCCGCTCTGGTCTTTGGCATATTCTCGAATTCTCGTGGCATTAAAAAACAGGTTAAGTGGCCCTGCACAATGCGGGCTATAAGTTGTCGCCAGCAGGTCTCACAATAATACGGTTATATTGACATTAGTGACAATATAACAGTATTATTAATCATGTTCACTGATACTCAAATACGTGAAGTCTTTCACTTCTACTTTCTCGACAGACTTCTGAAACTGTCCGATCCCGGCCTTTACATCCTCAAGGGCGGCGTCAATCTGCGTTTCTTTTTCAGAAGTCCCCGGTATTCGGAGGATATGGATATCGACGTGTTGGCCGGCAGTGTTCAGACCTTGAAAAAGAACGGTTACAAAATTCTCAATGACGGGGCTTTTCGACGTAGCTTGCGATCCTTTGATATCGCCGACATTGAAGTCAACGACCCGGCCAAAGCCAAGCAGACCGAAACAACGCAGCGATTCCGATTCGGTTTGGTAACTCCCGCTGGTTATCGTCTGCCTACAAAGGTTGAATTTTCCCGGCGCAATGAGTTCAGCGATGACGAGTCGGAATCAACATTGGTCGATACGGAGATCGCCCGTTCTTATCGAAGACTTTCGTTCCGCTGCCCACATTACACTGGCGGCACCGCCGTTGTGCAAAAAGTGCGGGCACTAGCCGGTCGGCCCGTGACGCAAGCACGCGACGTATTCGACCTCGCCATCTTGTTTCGCGGAGGACACAGGCCATCCGCAGCCTGGTCACAACTGCTTGCAAACGGAGAGCGCGCGAAAGCGATTGATTGCCTGATGGGATTGACCTGGCAGGAATTCGAAGGGCAGGTCGTGGAGTTTCTGGAAATGGATTATCGAGAGGAGTATGGCAGCAAGGATGCCTGGAATTTGTTGCAGAATCTGGTGCTGAGCCGGTTGGAAGCTGATGCTTAAGCTGTTCAATTCGGATGATTTCGTTGTCTTCACGACACGCGAACTTGCGAATCTCGTTGATATCTCTATGTCGGCGGCCGCGAAACGCTTGTCCCGGCTATCCGAAAAAGAATTCCTAACTCGAGTTACAAAAGGTGTCTGGGCGAATACGGGTCATCCGTATTTTCATCCACTGTGCTGCGTTCCGTATTTGCTAGGCAAGGAGCAAGGCTATGTTTCATTTCTGACGGCGTTACATCTGCACGGTGTGGTTTCGCAAATTCCGAAAACGATCCAGGTTGCGACAACAGGTCGCGCTCGGTCGCTAAATTCTCCAGTTGGCCGCTACGAGTTTTTTCAGGTCAAGCCAGAACTGATGACGAAGGGCGTTGGCTGGAGTGAAACGCGGCTGCCGTATCTCGTCGCCGACCCTGAAAAAGCGCTGCTCGATACGCTGTATCTTGCCACGCGCAAGAATCGACGATTCGCGCGAATGCCTGAGCTGGAAATCGTACAGCCTGGGTTTCGAGTGCAGGAGTTCGAACGTCTTCTTGATGAACTGCCGATTCCGATACGAATATTGTCGGCTATGCGCTCGCAGTGGACGGCTATTCAACGATAATATGATGGCATCAATAAGTAATGAATGATCAATTATGGCGCAGCGTGATATTGGTCAGGAGATCCTGGACTCAATCAACGAAATCAAGGCTGGCAATGTTGGCCGTGTACAGGTGTACATTACGGCGGCACAAATCAAGGCAGTACGCGAAAACGTTGGTGTTTCGCAAAGTTCGTTCGCAACCATGTTGAACGTATCGCCGCGCGCATTGCAGGAGTGGGAACAAGGTCGTCGACAACCTAACGGGCCGGCACGCTCTTTACTTGCGATTGCTGCCAAGCGGCCCGACGTCATGCAGGAGGTTTTTGCGGCCTAGGTAGGTAGTTCGCAGCAGGAAGAGTGTCCATGGTACTGTCCGAGCATGAAAGGCATCGTTTCGAAAAGCCTGTAAGGGCCTACGTTGATAGTCGACGGCCACCTCCGCACATTCGAACGGAGCTTGACGTTGGGTATCGGATTAAAGGTCAGAGTATTGAAATTTTCGAGCTGCGGCCGGCGTATCAAGATTCCGAAGAAACCGTCGAGCTTGCTATTGCAAAAGCCACGTACGTCAGGTCGAGGAATGTCTGGAATATCTATTGGATGAGGGCAGACCTGCAATGGCATCGATACGACCCGGTGGCCACTGTCCAAACGGTCGAGGAATTTGTCGCCGTATTAGATCAGGACCCGTACGGGTGTTTCTTTGGGTAAGGCTCAACATTTTGCGCCGTTAAGTTAGATGGCTCCTACCCAACGTCAATTCTTTCCAGTTCCCGGGTAACCTGCCTGATTCGAATCTGTACTTTCTTGTAGTCAATCTTCTGCCAAGCGCGGAGTGGCGGGACAAAGGCCGGATCACCGGTGGCCTCAATCTTGTCGAGCAACAGGAAGATCATTTCCCGGTCACGATCCTTCAAATGCTCCATGCGGTACGGCGGACCTTCACTGATCGCCACCGCAATGCCCTCGAGTAGCTCATTGGCACGAATCTCCCTGGCGATCTCCCAGCCTTTTTCGGTGAACACGAGAAACGGTAACCGGTGGCTGTAATCAATGTGTAGATAGCCATTCAGAATCGTCCAGTCGATGCGAGCCAGCGTATCGTCATTGGAAAGTTCGCGAAAGTAACCGTACGAGGGCGATTCATCCAGTCCGTTTTCAAGCACTGGCTTGCTTGCCGATCCCCGCAAGATCCTGGTTAACAGGCTCCTGCCACCTGTGCCAATGATGTCATCGGCGCCACGGAGAATAGCGTTTAGCTCCCGCTCGGGAATGTCCGTCAGTCCTCTGGTGTCCAGATTGACGGTGACTCGATGAGATCTTCGGCTCACGGAAGTGGATGCCCTGAATCCTCGGTCTGGCTATGATATATGCATCCGGCCTTACTATGGTCGCGAGGATGGTCCATTGATCAATATTAATGAAGCACTGCTGATTCGTCTTGCTGGAGTGACAGCCTTTGGAAGGGGACTCCATTTATTCGAAGAGAAGTGTGTTCATAGTTTTGTTACAGCCGAAAAGTGCACCGATGCCGTGGTCCACGAGCAGCAGTTGCACAAGGTCCGTTTGCGACATACTCATCGAATGATCGAAGGAGCGTGCGACTGCGAGGCGTCCGACGGCATCGAATTCTGCCATCACTGCGTGGCAGTAGCACTGGGTCTGCAAAAGCGGCAAGCGCCCGCAAAGTCAATCGATAAGCGGGGCGCACTACGGCGTATCCGGCAACATCTGTCGCGGCTCACACACGAGGCACTACTGAGCGAGTTTCTCGCTGCCATCAAAGAGGACCGGCACCTACGAGATGACCTGCTGCAGAAAGTAACCCTTGCTTCGGAGCAACTGTCTTATCAGGAGCTGAAGCAAATGATTGACGATGTCTCACTTGATGACTATCTGTACGAAGCCCCAGAGATTCGGTCCTACTTTCAATGCCTGGAGTCGATGCTGGTTAGACTTGTAGAGATTGCCGAAAAGCTGGACCCGCTCATTTTTCTGCGAGGCGTGGAGTGCGCGATCAGGCGATTGAATGAGGATCTGGGTCTGATTGAAGATTTCGGCGACTTCCGGGAGCTGAGCATCGACTTGCTGATCGATTTGCATCGGAAGGCGATAGGTCGGTTGGATTGGCTACCGAATGAGCTGGCGTCGTATCTCGTCGATCGCCGTCAGGGCGACGGCTGGCACCCCTTCGATGATTTGCCGATCTTGTACGAGGAGGATCTTGGTGAGGCGTTCTGTGAGGCTCTAGCGCAAGAAGTTGAATCGCGTAGCTTTGAAGACGCGACACGGGTGCTCGAGAAGTACGCTCGCCCGAGCAGTGGTCAGTGACATCGACCCAGGCGAATCGCTTGTGGAAGCGAAAGAGTGAACACGCACCCCTAGCCTGACAAGCTCGGATCACCCGGCGCTCTTTCGAAACTCGCGGTTGTCTGTAGAATTGCGTGCATGACTCGCATCGGGTGCTGCCTCTTAACGCATGCTGTGCCTCAATGAAAACCAGGGGTGCTGGGTGACGCCAATAAGAGGCGCAAAAAAGGGCTGTAAGTGACGGCAATTAAAGAAAAAAATAGTGTTCTATTTGTTTGCATGGGCAACATCTGCCGCTCGCCAACAGCTGAAGGCGTATTCCGACGCATCGTTGAGCAGGCAGGTCTTGCTGGTGACATCGATATTGATTCAGCGGGTACTCACGCCTACCACGTCAACGAGCCGGCAGACCGTCGAGCTGCTGCAGCGGCCGAGCGTCGTGGCTATTCACTGGAAGGTATTCGCGCAAGACGTGTGAGCGCTACGGACTTCGAGCGCTTCGACTACATCGTCGCCATGGACAGTGACAACCTGGGTTTGTTGCAACAACAAGCGAGCGAAGAACACGCAGGAAAACTGCATTTGTTCCTTGAGTTTGCCGGAGCCACCGAGGACGAAGTCCCGGATCCGTACTACGGAGGGGCGGCGGGATTTGAGCGCGTACTCGACCTCGTTGAAGAAGCGTCTCGAGGTTTGCTCGAGACGCTCAGGAAAAGCAGGGCGGCCTAATCGTCCCAGGGCAGCAGGCTGCCTTCAGGCTTTGGTTTCGGTTCGGGCGCAGGCTTGGGTTCTGCTTTCGGCTCGGGCTTCGCCTCGGAAACAGGCTTCGGCTCGGCTTTTGGCGTCGGGTCGGGCCTGGCCTCAGGCGCAGGCTTCGATTCAGCTTTTGGCTTGGCCTCAGACGCAGGCTGCGGTTCCGATTTTGGCTTCGCCGCAGTTGATCCATTACCTGAAGTATCAGCGCTAACCACCGGTTCTTTAACCTCTTTTTTCGCCTTTTTATCAGACTTTGGTGCTGCCACCGGCGCCGGCATCTTGGGCTGCGTCTCGCTCAAGGCCTGGGTCTTCCTGGCCGCGTCAGCAGCGCGTTCCTCGTCCGTGCGGACCTTGGGTGGACCGTCGTCAACAACGGGCTTGGCATCAGGCTTTGCTGCGCGCTTGGAGTCAGGCTTGGCTTCCGGCTTGGCTTCTGGCATTACGTCCGGCTTAGCTTCCGCTTCCGTCGCTGCTGGCGTTCCCGAATCTGCCTTCTTGGCAGCGCGTTTCTTCGCGGGTCTCTTTCTCGCGGGCTTTTTCGCGGCGGCTTTCTTTTCAGTCTGAGCGGGCGCGTTGGCGGCTGCCTCTACTGGCGCAGCTTCATTCGGTGCGTCTGGCGTAGCCTGTTGCTGCTCCGTCTGCTCTGTCTGCTCCGTGGCCGGACGCTCACCGTTGCGTCGGCGACGCCGACCACCCCGACTGCGACGGTTGCGTGACGGCTTCGCCGTATCGGATTGCTGCTGCTTGTCCTCGGCATCCGCCTTCTTGCGCGGCTGTGCCTGCGAGGTCTTCTTCTTAGTTGCAGTTTTCTTTGAGCGCTTCTTCTTGCTGCCGCCGCGATTTTCTTCGTCACGACGCGAATCGGGACGACGTCGGCTTCGTTGCCCACCTCGCGAACGGCTGTCCTGGCTCGATGAACTGCGTCGTCTCGACTGCTGCTTCTTCTTCGGTTTCGGCTTTTCATCAGCGCCTGAAAACAGCCCCATGATGCTGGCGAGAAGGCCTTTGCTCTCCGTCTCGCGCTTCGGTACCGCCTTCGTTGGTTTCATAACGGCAATCGCCGCCGGTTCAATTTCTTTGCGCTCGAGTATGGCCTGCGGAGATTCCGGTTCAACGTCTGCGTCAGTCAGTTCGTAGCTGGAGCCGGTATTCTCAGGCAGGTCAGTCTGGTCGTCGCGCACACGACGTACGTCGTAATGCGGTGTTTCGAGTGCCGGGTTAGCCACGAGGACCACCTGCATTTCATTGCGTGACTCAAGGCTCTGCACCCAGTCGCGCTTCTCATTCAGGAGGTAGGTGGCCACTTCAACCGGCAGTTGCGCGATGACCTTGGCCGTACGCTCCTTGCGGGCTTCTTCGCCAATGATGCGCAGGATAGCCAATGCCAGCGATTCGACACTGCGAATCGTGCCAATGCCGGAGCAGCGCGGGCAGGTCAGGTAGCTCGACTCGCCCAGGGATGGCCGCAGCCTTTGGCGCGACATCTCGAGCAAACCGAAACGTGAGATCTTGCCAATCTGTACACGGGCTCTATCCTGGCGCACGGCATCGCGCAGTCGGTTTTCGACGTCGCGCTGATTCTTCTGCGGTCCCATATCGATAAAGTCGATGACGATCAAGCCACCCAGATCGCGTATACGCAATTGGCGGGCGACCTCATCCGCGGCTTCGAGGTTGGTGTTGAGCGCTGTTGCCTCGATGTCACCACCTTTGGTTGCTCGTGCCGAGTTGATATCGATCGAGACGAGCGCCTCGGTGTGGTCGATGACGATGCTGCCACCGGAGGGCAGGTTGACCGAATGCGTGAACGCTGACTCAATCTGGCTCTCGATCTGGTAACGGGTAAACAGCGGTACCGGATCCTCGTAGTGCTTGAGCTTTTTGAGGTTGTGCGGCATGACCTGCTCGACGAATTCGCAGGCTTCTTTATACGTTTGTTCGTCATCGATCAGGATCTCGCCGATCTCAGCTGTCAGGTAGTCACGCAGGGCGCGTACGACCGAGTTGCTTTCGCGGTAGATCAGAAACGGCGATTTGCGTTCCAGGACGACGTTTAATATTGCCGTCCAGATCGTCAACAGGTTTTCGAGGTCCCAGGCGAGTTCTTCTGCACTGCGGTCGATGCCGGCCGTACGCAGGATCACGCTCATGCCGTCCGGTATGACCACGTCGTTGAGCGACTGGCGGGCGAGGTCACGATCGGAGCCGACGATGCGTCGTGACACACCGCCAGAACGGGCCTTGTTCGGCTTGAGGACGATGAATCGTCCGGCAAGGCTGACAAACGTCGTCAGGGCGGCGCCTTTGTTACCGCGTTCTTCCTTGTCAATCTGTACGACAATGTCCTGACCTTCTTTCAGGACGTCCCGAATATTGGGTTTGCCGGAGTCGACCTTCTTAACGAAGTACTCGCTGGAGATCTCTTTGAGTGGCAGGAAGCCGTGGCGATCGGCGCCAAATTCGACAAATGCCGCTTCGAGGCTGGGCTCGATGCGGGTTATTTTGCCTTTGTAGATATTTGCTTTTTTTCGTTCGCCTGCCGGTAATTCGATATTGAGGTCAAATAGGCGTTGGCCATCGACCATCGCCATGCGCAACTCTTCTTGCTGAGTCGCATTGATTAACATTCTTTTCATGATGCCCTACTTGTGATGTGAGAGAGGGCAGTGAGACAGAACGGAGTGCCAGGGGACGTGCGCAGGGTGGCTCACACAGGAATAACTGGCGCACGATGGCGCTGCCTGTGTAATGGATTATTTCGATCTGGGCCTGAATCAGAGGAATCAGGTCCCGCAAAAAATTCAGCATTTGAACCCTGCGGCTATGCCGCTGTGGCGCTCGCTACGTTTGGTGCTCGCTGCCATCTTGGTTGGCCTCGCACTGCGAGACCCAAAAAAACTGTAATGACTTTCCAGTTACGATACGGCTGGTCCAGGATTGGGGCCGCGTATTTCCTGTGCATTGCCCGAAAAGTCGTCCGGGGTGTCACAGGGCGCTAATATAGCACACAGTTTGCTTCCATCAAGTTATTGATCATGCAGAAAAAGTCGCAAAAAGCCCCGGCCCCGGTTCACGCCAAAGTGCGCAAAATTCGCATTGACGGCGAGCAGGCCGGCCAGCGTATCGACAATTTCCT
>Ga0255047_10001231_pt1 | contig 19063 bp, 40 predicted proteins | sample JV7_2_1_MG_FD_183640 | JGI IMG/M metagenome (GOLD analysis project Ga0255047, IMG submission 183640) | Seawater microbial communities from Jervis Inlet, British Columbia, Canada - JV7_2_1 | ecosystem: Environmental > Aquatic > Marine > Inlet | place: Canada: British Columbia | collected 2016-10-06 | reverse complement strand
TAATTATTAATTATAATAAACTCTTTGTCCAAATTCAGCTATTGGTATCACCTTTCTCTACCTAAATAGACCACATATTATCAAGTATATACTTGTGCTTCTACTGGTAATATTTTAAATAAATGCAACTTCTGATAAAGTTTAGTAAGTGAGCTACAGCTTTTAATCTCACAATGCTGTTTACTATTTTGTTATTTAAAAACAAAGAGTTTAATATAAAAAGATTATAGTCGACCAGAAATGTCCAATCCTATTTATCGTTTTTACACAACTATAATCTTAAAAAAGCTATGATCTAAATATATTTATATATTTAATATATTTCTTTTATGTTACTTTTCTTTAGCACTAGGTAAATTATTATAATTATACTCCAGTTATTCCACATACATTACATTTATAAATATGAAGTTTACTTCCAAAAATAATAACTGTATTAACTTTTTTAACTTTACCTTTACCACAATGACAACAAGTATTATTAAAAAAATCATATATTCTTTTAAATAGTTTTAATTTCATAAGTTTTAAGAGATTTAAATTTGTTAAGTTATATAAGTATATTAAATTATTGTTAAAGTTGCTTAAAACATACTTAAAATGCTTTAAAATCATAAATAGAACTCTAATGATTACTTTAATTTCATCATTAGAGACTATTTACTTCAATTAACCTTAAAATTATTTAAAACTATGAACTTCAAATAATATTGTTATAGATGCTAAACTATTTTAAATAACTTCGTTTAACATCATTCATATGCACTGTTCTAGATCCTTCCTCATCATTAAAATGAAAAAAGCCACTACTAAAATAGGCGATGAATCTACCACCACCTATTCTATTTCTTAGAAATATTAAATATTTCATAAATTGTTATTGAGCAAATTGTAAGCGACTAGCACTTCTACAATTGCTCATTTTAAGTTTATCCCACGATTGTTTCTTTGTATATCCTAAAGATAAATACATAGCCATCATTTCTAATTGTGATCTTACAGGAACACCTGTATTTTTATTAATTCTTTTACGTTGTAATTTCATAGTGTTATAATTTATAAGATTAATTGTTATACAATAATAGTACCTGGTTGTACTAAGTAATTTTTATGATCTAAAACATTTCTTTTGTTTAAATTCATAATGATTCTGTCAATAATTTGTCCTCTGTTTAATACTACTCTGTTTTCTTGATTTTGCATAATGTTTGTTTATTTATGTTTAATTATTAATTAGTCGTTGAGGTATGATTCGAACATACATATGTAAGCATTTATTATAAAGAATTACCAATATAATAACCATGTGGTAAGATTGCGAATCTTTACTTTGGAACCACTGCGTCTACCAATTCCGCCACTCAACTGTTTAAAAACTATTATAATCTTTATGGAAACTTGTTGCACTTTGCCACATTGAGATTACTAGTCCATGCAATTGGAATAATAGTTATTTGTTTATATTAAATTTAATATTTCTTTAATTGCAAACCATTCTGGTATAAATATATGTGTAATTGCAGTATATGTTGTAAATATTGCAGCTATTGCAAATACACTAAATAATATTAAATATATTACTATAAATGCTGTAATATTATCTTCATCAAAAACATTATTATAAGTTTGGTCTTTAACTTCATTATATATTTTATTATATTCTTTTTTAAATAATATTAAAAATATAATTGCAAATAATAATGGTAATAACATTACAATACCTTCAACGAATTTTAATTTCACAACCATTGTGAAACCTGCTTCAGCCATTGGTACTACATCTTCAACCATTTTATTGAAACCATCTGATATTTTACTACCATATTTATCAATAATTCTTTCTGTTTCTGTAATATTTGGTATACTATCTAAAGTAGATTGAGTATATGATTGTAATGATAATAATAATACTAATATTGTTATAAATTTTTTCATTTTGTTTAATTTAAGGTTAAGTTAAAATATTGCATAATTTTCTTTAGGTTTTGCTAATTCAAAAGCATTATCAAAAACTGTTATTTGTTTAAGTTTTTTACTATAGTATAAACATTCACCAGTTAAAACTTCTGCATCAATTGTCATATAAGTATCGTCTCTCCACCTTTTTCTAATTTTTTTAACTTTAATAGTTTCAATATTACGTATAGTAACATCATTAGACTTATATCTATTAGGCTTAGGTTGTAATATATCACCTATTTTAAATTGTGGTTTAGCCATAATTAATCTACTAAAATGTTAGCAATATCTTTTAAGTCTTTAGCTAATTTAGCTTCAGCAGATAAATTTGCTTCTAATTTGGTTTTAACTTTATTAAGTTTAGCTAATTCTTGTTGAAAACCTACTTCAACAGTTCTTTTTTTAATATCAGCTAACCATTGTTCTGCTGAAAAACCATTTAATTTAAATACAGGTTTTTTAACACCTTCTGGTAACATTTCTTTAGCTGCTTCATCATAACATTTTTGTCTGTTAGTAACTGATGAATAAGCTTTAATTAATGTATCAACGTCTTTAATATCATTGATTTTACCAAATCCATCTAATTCTCCAGTTGTTTGAGGTTTATCTTCAACACCTTTCTTTAATAATTTAATTTTTTTTACTACAGTTTCTAACATTGCTGGAATATCTGCTTGTGTAAATTGTTTTGCTGTTGATAATTGAGTACTTTCTGCTTTTGTGTTCATTTTTAGTATATTTGATATAATTTGTTATTGTTTATTAATTTATTTTCTCTTTTATTTAATTCAGATTCTAATATTTGAATCCAATTATTTACGTGACGATTTTGATATCGTCCTGTAATACGTCCATCTAAAATACAATTTACTGTGTTTCTTAAATGATCACTTGTCATGTTAGCTACAGCTATTTTATCTCCATATTTAGTAGTCCAATAATGTTTTTTCATAGTATATGTTTAAAATATTGGGTATAATATAGTTGGTTTAGATGGAGTTTCTATTGTTTTTGGTTTATAATAATCATAATCATCCCAATAATCATAGTCATCATAATATTCATCATTCCACATAATTTTATCTGTTTTTAGGATGTTTCCATAATATTGTATCACTTTTAGGTAATTTTACATTTTTTATTATTAATATTATTATTGTAAATGTTAATGTTAAATACCCTAAAATTATAAATAATATTGTTGGTAAAATATCTCCATATGTAAAATCTTCTTCAGCATAATATATTATTAATAATGAACCTATTAAACCTGCTAAAAACCAAGTTATTAATATAATTGTTCCTGTTGTCATAGTTGTAATTTTAATTGGTTAATGTTTGTTTTTATTTGTTTATCAAAGTATTTAATACAATTCTTACTAACACTAGATTGTTTACCAGTTTTAATAAATTGTACTAAATATGTATGAGTAAATCTCTGTAATATTAATACAGCTTTGTTATTAACTGTGTAAATTCTATGTGTTTTCATTGTTATAAGTTTTGTTTAATCCAATTATCTAATTTAAATTTAGAAGTATGTCTTAAATGATTATCATCTATATCTATAAATGATTTTATTAGAGATATAACCTCTTCTCTACTATAACTATCTTTAATAAAGCTAGTAATAATATTATTATATGAATCTGTTTTAAGTTTTAAAGATTCTTGCATAAAACTAGGAATAGATGGGTTTTGTCCTAATGGTTGTTCATATTCAACTTTAATTTCATCAAATGGTTTATCACAATAAGCTTTTATTAATTCTTGTGATAATTGTTGTAAATTTAAAGAAGTCTCTGTTGTTGCTATTATTTTAAAAGCTTTTAAAAATCGTGATTGATTAGTATTTATTACAGATTTATTTTGTTTGTCACATTTAACAATACTTTTATTTCCTTGGTGTATTTGAATAAACCAATCATTTTCTTTAATTTCATCATCTGAAGTGATGTATAAATGATATCTAATTTCATCATTCTTATCATTAAAATTAGCTTGATTAAAATATAATCTTCTACCTTTATGAGACCAAATACTACTTTCATTTTCTGTAGGTAATAGTATAATTTTACATTTCTTTTTCATCTTTTAATATATAATAAGGTTGTTTATTAAATTCTTTTGTTTTTATAACATTTATATTACTAACATCAATATTTTTTGATACTAGTAAATTTACTGTTTGTTGCATTAGTATAATCATATTTTATTAGTTTTAAATTGTTAATATTCTTCAGTAAGATCTTCTAATTCTTCTTTAAGATAATCACACATATGTAATGCAGATATTACTCTTGGACAAGTATCACAAGGTTCATTACTATTTTTTATATATGTACACATATTTATTAGTTTTAAATTGTTAATATTATTTTGTACTAGATGTTGGACTCGAACCAACGACTTAGGCTTGTATAACCATTGCTCTACCAACTGAGCTAATCTAGTATTTTAAATATAGGATAAAAGCTCTAAACTTTCATCATTACAAGAAATCGTTTCAGATATCTACTATATTTAAATTATAACCTTGTAATTACCTGTTATCAACTCACACCAAATTTACAGGCAGGATTGGTCACTTAATTACAAGGTTATTTTATATAAATAGTATTATTGATATATCCATCTTTTAGAGTTCTATATCAATATCAATAATACTATCTATTAAATCAATGCTGATATTAAAAATATTACAATTACTATAATTATTAGAAATGTATTTTTAATTAATTTACTGTCATTATTTCTCATAGTTATTTAATTTAGCTATATATCTACAAACTATTTGTAGACTTGGTTGGAGTTCATTTAATTGAACCTTTATTCTTTCTTTTAAGTTCTCTATTTGGTGATATTATATGTATATCAAATAATATAATAGCAACTACAAATGGTGTAAATATACCACATAGCGTTGATATTAATATGTATTTCCAATCACCTTTATTATATTTAGGTGATTGTGATGTAGCTACTACTATTATAGATGTAGCTAATCCTACTAATAACCATATTAGTATTGATATTTTAATGTTTATCATTTAGTTTAGTTTTAAAGTTTATTTAATTCAATTAAATATTTTTTTATATTATCACTTATACTAATAATTTTTTTAGAAGATTCTATTAATTTATTTAAATTATTACTAAATCTTGTTTCTTCAGTAATACTATTTAAATCATAAGTTAGTTTAGCTAGTAAAGTTTTTATTTCTTCTTGTCTATTCATAGTTTATTATTTATTAGGTTAATTTAAAAACTCTCACAAGGTTGCACCTTGACTTAAACTTTGACTCTTGTTTCTGAGGTACTCAACTAGTTCATAGAATATAGACGTCAGATTGTTAGCATATGTTGAGGATACGCAGCCAGCAATTGGATGAGAGTTTATTTTAAATACCTCACATTGATGTTATCGCCGTGAGGTTTAATGTTGTTAAAAGCCAGCGTGAGCTAATGCTTTACGTCTTAATTCTTGACGTTGATTATTACTTATTTTAGAACTGTTAATACTAAATTCATCTGTTGTATTGTATATAAAGTTTCTAAATCTATTCATTTTTAACTGAAATTTACTTAATTTTTTACCGTGTTTAATTATTCTACGTGATGTTGTAGGGAATTGTACATTTTCTTTTTTAGGTGTTCCTGTAATAATTTGATAGTTTTTCATAATTGTATATTTAATTGTTAATTTATATTGTTAAACCTGTATACTAAAGTACTAAGAGATTGTTAATAGCCTCGTTCCAATAGTATATTCGTTCTAGCCTCGTCAGAGGTTATATATTTATAGTCTTCTAGAATGACTTAAATAAAAGGGGATTTTACTCCCCTAATATTTGTTATGGTACTAATGGAATTGGCTCTTTGTTAACAACTACTTTAGCCTCAACAGTAATAAACTTTCTATCCATTTCCAATGCTTTGGCAGGTGTTCCCAATCTTGATTGAGAATATCTACCTAATTTAGCTTGTGTTGTTGGATTAATATCCTCTTCTTGTCCCTCGTAAATAGGTGTTTCAGAGAATACTCTGTAAGGTACTAAGTTCCCCGCATTAAGTTGTTTAGTAACAATTCCAATTGTTCTTTCAACAATTTCTTCAGAATTACCTTTAACCCAATTCATATGCTTTGTTTCTGCAACAAAACCTGTTTCAGGGTTAAATTCTTCTGAAGTTGTTTTAATACAACCAGAGAAAATATTACCGTTTTCCCAAATTTTTTGTCCGTCTTTTTCAAATCTTTCTGTGTTCATTTTATAGTGGGTTTAAAGTTCTCCAAACTGTTAGTGGCATTATGCCTGTTTTAGTTATACTGATTTGGTACAGTTCAGTTGCTGTGTATTAAAACTCTCACAAAGTTCCACTTTGCTATACCAACGTATGCATTAACTATTTAAAGTTTGCTTGTTGTAATGTATATCCTTACGTTGGATGAGAGTTGTATTGTTTTAATCGATTATTTTGTTATCACGTAACAATTGAAATAGTTCTTTTATTGCAACATTGCTATTAAGCTTTTTACCCTCACAACCTGTATCAGGGTTAATTCCTTTAATGGTTAAGTTTGATTTAATGATGTTACGTACTTGCTTTTGTATAGCTGGTTGGTCAATTATCATAGTTATTTGTTTATAAGGTTATATTAAATATGCTATATGTTTTATAGCGATGTAATTACGTGATTGTGTGATGAGATGTGTGATGATGTGTAGTAGTGTGTGTGAACGTAAACTTAATCATAAAGCTAGGCTCACACTCACTATAACACACTATTTCTATGCTTCAGCACAAAAAACAATCTCTTCTTCTCTATTAGCTTCTTCAATAGCATTAGTTAACAAAGACATTGCATAAGCTACTCCTAATGGTGTATTATCATAGGTTGCTTGATTAAGTGTTGATGTGTTGTATTCATCGTTGTTTGACACTTCTACTGTAATCTTAATAGTTTTCATAATTATATATATTTTAAGTTAATATTCAAATATACACACTGCACTACCATAGTGTGTTGACATCATTTACGTAGAACCACAAAGGGCTGATGACATTTGATTAAGCACCTAATATTAATAAGTGTTTATCGGTTTATCCTATCACTCAACGTGATGTGCATACGGATACATATTAGCTTTTACTTGTAATATAGGCTAGCTACCTACTCTGATACATACGATACAGTATTTAATCAATGAAGAAAACTAAATCCCTCAAGACTAAAGAAGAGTGTGACCCCTGGAATGAACGAAGGGGTGGTAACCCCAAAGTGAATGGAAGAGGGGGTGATGTATTGGGTTAGTCCACACTTTCGTTAAAAATAATTTTTTTAACATACTCGTCAAAGAATATTTTTTCCAAAAATTTTTTTTAAAAATATTTTTTTTACACTCTCAATATAAATAAGCCATACATATACACAATTTACACTATATTAAAAATAATTTGAAAATAAGTCCTAAAAAACTTGCATATTAAAAAAATTTATTGTACCTTTACAAAATAGATATTTAAAACAATAAAATTTATGATTAAAAAAACAAGTAAATCTTTTACTAAAAAAGTTAAACCAACTACTATTAAAAATCCAGTACGTATTTACAATGAGTGCTGTAAAATGGATGTTGATACAGTAGGTACATCAAAATGTTGGTGTTTACCATTCAAATATTAACAAATGATTGAAACTTTAAAATATAATTGGACTACTATTAAAAGATTTCATTGTAAAGAAGGTTATATAGATAAATGGACTGGTGATATGAGTGATGACCCTGAAAATATAAACGCTTTACCATATAGTTTAAATTCGTTCATAACTTTATATAGACTTAACGATGGTGAATGGATTGAAAGACTTAAATCGTCTACTAAATCTAGTTTATATGATGATGAAACTAGAAAATTATTTACAGCAACAGAAATTTTTAAACGATAACAAATGAAAGTAAAAACCATTAAATGCAGTCAATGTGATAAAACATTTTATAATGGATCAGAGTATAGAAAACATTTCTTAAATAAACATTTAAATAAAATTATACAATATGAAAGATAAATATTACCAACCAACTAAAGAAGAATTCTATATAGGATTTGAGTTTGAATATTGTGGTGATCGGACACCTAATGATAGATGGCATCACAAAGTATTAGGTGATAAATATATTATACCTCAAATAACTAGAGTTAAATACCTTGATCGTTCTGATATAGAGGATTTGGGGTTTGAACAACTAGATAAAGTAAATGCCAGTAGATATATTAAAGATAATGTTTCTATATGGCTGGGAGATGTTAATGAAGGAATGTTAACTAAAATTGAAGTTAGAGATAGGTTAAGAGCTATTGGAGGTACTAAATTATTTATAGGTGATGTTAAAAACAAATCTGAATTAAAAATACTCTTAAAACAACTTAATATAAAGTAGCAACCAACCCGTCTTAACAGATGGGTTTTTTGTTGTAATAAAGTTAATTATAAAATATTTTAAAAATAAGTACCTAAATATTTGGTAGTCTCAGATTTTTTTAGTATATTTGCATGTATTTAATAACAAACACAAAACAACTACACTAATCGCTTCCACTAATAGTGGCTATGACGTTTCTGAAGGGGTAGGAGTATTATAAAAGAGGAGGGGAAACTCTTTAGCACCTAATAAATAAAATATATAAATATGAAGAAAATAATATTACACCTATGTGCAGATATAGGAAGTGACAGTAGATTTTACCAATTAGATGATAACTACGAAGTTATTAAAGTAGGTATTGAAATAGGTGTTGAGAATTATACACCACCTAAAAATGTTTATGGCATAATTGCTAATCCTGTCTGCACAGAGTTTTCAAATATACAAGGTAGAAGTTCTGATAAAAAAGATTATGAAAAAGGAATGTTTTTAGTAAATCATTGTCTTAGAATAATTAAAGAATGTAACCCTAAGTTTTGGGTGATAGAAAATCCTGGTAAAGGAGATTTACATAAATTTTTAGGTAAACCAGTAATAAAATATCAACCTTGGCAATATGGGAGTCCTTGGACAAAAGAAACTGCTTTATGGGGTAATTTTAATATACCTGATAAAGTATTTGATAAATGGGATAATGTACCTAAATTACCTTTATACGTAAGACCAACTAGAACAAAACCATCTTTAGCAATATTACATAAATCAAGTAAAGAATTAATACCTGAGATGGAGTGGGCAAAACATCTTATAAATGATGATATGAGTATTAGAAGTTGGTGTAGTCAAGGATTTGCAAAAGCTTTTTATGAAGTTAATAGGTAAAAATAATCCTTACTATTTTAGGTGCTTTATTAAAAAAATTTAAAAATAAATGCTAAATAATTAGGATATTAAAAAATTTTATTGTATCTTTGTATATGAAATATATTAAAAAATTAAAAAAATATCCTAATCATAAAGTTTGTACACTTTGTAATAAAAAATTATTAAAGATTAATTTTAGAAAAAATGGAAAATATTTAGCTTCCAGGTGTACTAAATGCACAGTGGGAGCTCAAAGAAATCAACAGTTAGTTTCAAAATATGGGATTACAGAAACTGAATTTGAAGATATGCTTAAGCGTCAAAATTACACTTGCGCAATATGTAATCAACCTCAAAAAAGTAAAAATAGAGCTATGTGTGTAGACCATTGTCATAACACAGGAAAAGTAAGAGAATTACTTTGTGATTTATGTAATACAGCTTTAGGTAAATTCCAAGATGATAAAAAATTATTAAAAGCAGCTATATTATATTTAAAAAAACATGGTAAATAATTAGGAATTGTCAAAAAAATGTTGTACCTTTGTACAAGAATTAAATAATTAAAGTATATGGAATTAAAAGATAAAATTTATATAGCATCTAAATATGCTGAGAAAGGTTATGGTTATGAAGATTTATATTATGGTGATGATATGAATGGACAAGAAGAATTAACTGAAGAAGTTTGGGATTATGTAGTGGAGTATAAAGAACTTGGTTCTATAGGTTTCAAAGAAAAATATAATGAATATCAACTATATTAAAATTAAAGTACATGACTAAAATAAACATAGAAGAAACTTATAATACTATTAAAGAAGATATAAGTAAAGATTATAAAAAATTTATATTAGAATCTAAAACATTCTTAGATAGATACAGACAGAATAGGAAAGATGATGTATTCCTTGGTTATGTTGAAGAACCTGGATCTGGTTATAGATATATTATTACTATTTATATTAGGGGCTTTAGATCAACTGATTCATTAACTTCTAATATTCATTTAGATGCTAATTATAAACAAGTAAGTGAGAATGTTAAAAGAAGATCAACTAAATAATTTTACATATTATAACGATGAATGGAATCAAGGAAATACTAACAAATAGAGTACATAAAATAAATAATAAAAGTCATAGAAGAATGATGACTAAGAATGGTGTATTAGATAAAGTAGATTTACAGATTAATAAAAGTTTTAGTATTGTAGATGCTTTAGATGATTTAAACCACTTAGTTAAATACAATCAAGATTATCCAGTAGAAGATAGTTCTATTGTACATTTTGAAACTGACTTAGTGGTTATGAGTAGAGAGAATTATGATGAACTTTTAAAATTAATAGATGGGATTAAATAGACAAGCTAAAAGGATTGAACGTAAGAAAGCATTAAAGGATGCTAAGTTTCATAAGAAAGAGTTTTACGCTAAGTTAAATGAATTAGATTATATATCTAGCTTATTAGCTGTAGAAGGTGTTATACTTACTGAGGATAACATTGTAGAGGAAGTTGCAAAGGTATCTTCTATTACTTTAGGTGCTATGGAGAAGATGATATTAATTAATAAACAAAGTAAGTTAGATGAAGCAAGTATATAAAGTACAGATATTTGTACAACATGGGTATTATGAATATGAAGTAAATGATGTAGCTTCAGCAATGGCACATGGGCAAGCTATTATGGCAACTGGTGTATATAGAAGTGGTTCTACAGAAGATCAGGTTGAATTTCATAAAGCATATAAAGTTAAAGTTAAAGGTCCTGGATTAGCTTCTAAATACATAGATACATTTAAACGAACATAATGAAAAAGATAACGATTAAAAATGTTAAAAGCTTCATCAGAGGACATTATAATTTATACTTAGATAAACTAGGTATGTATCCTAAACATAAACAAGAACAAATCCTGTATAGAATATCTCTATGCAGTGATTGTGTTTCTAATAAAGGTTGTAAGAATTGTGGTTGTCCTCCACATAAAAAGGTTTATGATGATAAGTCTTGTAATGATGGTGAAAGGTTTCCAGATATGCTTAATGAAGTAGAATGGGATAAGTTTAAAATTGATAATAAAATAACTGTAGATGAATAACTACGTAGAAGACCATAATAAAGTATCTGAAGCTATTACTGCTGTAGAAGATATGACAACTATGTTAGAAGTGTTTATGGAGAATACTAATACTAATATACAGTTTGAACCATCTGTAAATAAAGTTGATGGTAAATGGAGATCTGAATTAAAAATATATAAATAATGGAGAAATATTACACACCAGAAATAGAGGAGTTTCATGTTGGGTTTGAATATGAGATATTAGAAATGGGAAGTAAAACTAAATACCACCCTGCTACTTTAAATGATTGTGATGATTTAACAGGGGATTATGATGGCCTTACTTTATTATATGAAATAGCCTCGAAAAGACACCTAGTAAGAGTAAAACACCTAGACAGAGAAGATATAGAGAGTTTGGGGTTTGTATTTAAAAAAGAAACTGAATCTTCTTATGTTAAAGATAACATCACAATGCATGTTTATGATGCAAAGAGATGGAACACTGAAAATGATACAATCACTATATTCAAGAAAGACCTTGATAGAGCAGTAGGTAAAACAATAGTATTTGCTGGAGTAGTCAAAAACAAATCAGAATTAAAAAGAATATTAAAGCAATTAAATATAATTGAATAATGGAAAGATTAGAATACCTTAAAAAAGAATTAAAACATATAACCTTAGTTAATAGGGGATCTCCTTTCCCATTATATGATACGGAATATGTAGAATTAGTAGAACAACAAATAATTAATATAATGGATAAAACTAAAATAGACTACGATGATGAACCTGTAGTATCTTGTAAACATTGTAAATCATTGTTTATTAAAGTAGATGAAGATGATAATAACTTATGTATGAAATGTGGTTCTATAAATGAAGTGATAGGACATAAAGATATATTTGATTACAAGAATAAATATAATAAATAATGAAGAATGGGAAGATAGCTAATATTAATGTTAGTAGAAAGCGTTTATACTATAGGTGGTTAGAAATAACTAAACCTTTTCATAAACTAACTTCTCAACAACATAATATATTAAGCTTATTGTTATACTATTTCTTTGAATATAGAAAGGATATAACTAATGATAAGTTATGTTGGAAGATGGTTTTTGATTATGATACAAAGCAACTAATAAAGAAAGAGCTTGGTATTAAAGATCCTAATTTACAGAATGTATTAACATCACTTAGAAAGAAAGGTGTAGTTATTGATAATGAGATTGTATCTACTTATATACCAAATATAGAAGTTGATAGTAATAATTTTAAGATAATATTTAATTTTAATATTGTAGAAGATGGAAAGTAAATACTATATACCAGATATATCTGAATTTTATGTTGGGTTTGAGTGTGAAGTTTATAATAAATATTCAGAAGAATGGTATATTTTTTTATTTAACCAAGTTTTTGAAGACACATCTGTAGCGTATAATTTTACGGAAGGAAAATATAGAGTTAAATACTTAGATAAATCTGATATAGAAAGTTTAGGGTTTAAACAAATAACTGATGACTGTTTTAATTTACCTTTAAATGATGATGAAGAACTTAGGTTATTGTATGAAGATAATATTATAGTTATTTTCTTAGCTGACCAATATAACCGTAGTTTATTTAGGGGTTTAATTAAAAACAAATCTGAATTAAAGAAAGTTTTAAAACAATTAAATATTGTAGATGAGGAAGAGAAGAAATCCTAAGCTTAAATCTGTAATACATAATATAATTAAAGATAATGAGATAACGGATCAACAGTTTGATGAAATAACAGAATCTCCTTATAAGTTTACTAAAGAGACTATAGAGAAACTAAGTCTACAAACAGTAAATGAAGAAGAGTTTAATAAGTTAGAAACTAATTTTATGTATAAGTTTATTGGTAAATTATATACTAATTATAGAATGGTTAAAGTAACACAAAATAGAGTATCAACATTTTTAAATAAGAATAAATGGAAGAAATAAAACGCATGACACAGGAAGATGTAAACCAAGTAATTGAAGGTTTTCCAGTAGTACCAACATTTAATAAAGTATTAATTACTTTAAATACTGATGTAGAAGAAGACGGATTAATTATATCTAATACTGGATTATCTGAAACACAATATATAGTTGCTAAAGGAGCTAATTGTACATTTGAAGTAGGACAGAAAGTTATAATTGATTTAGATAAGTTATCAGTTAAAGTACCTTCTGATACAGATCAAACACAAATGACTGTGCAGATTAAGATTGACCCTATTCAAGTGGATGAGGTTATGTATACATTAATTGAAGATAGATATATTAAAGCATTAGATAATAGATAATGAATCTATTTGAGATGAAAGATTGGGAACTCTCCATTGTTGAACAAGCATGGGGAATTCTCGCTTTTAAGAAGTTATTAACAAGAGATAAGTCTAAAGGTAAAACTAGGTCTCATTTAGAGATGCAGTTTATATGGCATTATACAGATGTTAAATCTACTTATCAATATATAATTGACTTAGAAGTACGAACAGAAGAAATTAAGAAAGACATTGGATTACCTAAAACTTGGAAAATTGATAATGATGTGCAGGCTGCTATTGCTCTTTATGAGGAACGTAGTAGTACTATTATAGAAGCTTTATATAAACAAACTTTAAAATCTGCATCTGCTATTGGTGAGTATTTAGGTAGAACTAAAGAGCTGTTAGATGAACGAGATAATCAAGGTAAAATTATTACAGATATATCTAAGATTACTGGAGCTGTAAGTAAGATGCCTAAACTAATGCATGATTTAAAAGCAGCTTATAAAGAAGTTGTTAAAGAACAAGAAGAAGCTGATAGTAAGAAGAAAGGAGTAAGAACATTTAATACATTTGAAGACGGTATATAATATGGAAGAAATTATAGCAAATAAAGAAGTGTTATCCAAATTATTAAGTGGTATAGATAAGTTGGCTAATACAGTTAAAGTAACTTTAGGACCAAGTGGTAATACAGTTATTATAGCTAATGAATATGGTAAACCCTATGCTACTAAAGATGGTGTATCAGTATCTAACTATATTAAGCTTAAAGATCCTGTAGAAAACATAGGTGCTTTAATGTTAAAAGAAGTGGCTAAAAAGACTGCTGAAGAAGCTGGTGATGGTACTACAACTAGTATTGTATTAGCTCAAGCACTTATAACTAATGGTATTAAGTTTTTAAATAACGGTGGTAATTATAATCAAATTAAAGAAGTTTATGCTACAGTATTACCAAAAGTATTAAATCTTATTAAAGAATCATCCACTACAATTACTGCTGATGATATTGTAGATGTAGCTACTGTATCTGCTAATAATGATCGTAAAATAGGAGAATTAATACAAGTAGCATTTAACCATTCTACAGTAGTTAAAGTTGAAGAAGGTAAAGCTATTAAAGATAGTTTAGAGTTAATAACAGGTGTAACATATCCTGTAACATACTTTAGTAAGAAGTTTATAACTAATGAAGCTAAAAATACTGCTGAGATTAATGATGCTGTTGTATTACTACTTGGTTGTAAGTTAGATAAATTAGATAACTTAAAAAGAATACTAACTTATTGTAATAAAGAAGAAAAACCTTTATTAATAATAACAGAGTTTATTAGTGATGATGCTTTACATATGTTAGAAACCAATCATATTAATAATGCTTTAAAAATACTGGCAGTTAAAACACCTGGTTATGCTAACTATAGAAATGAGTATATAAAAGATTTAAGCGATCTTACTGATAGTATTATTATAGATGATCTTTCTAAAATGGTTGAAGTAGAGCGATTAGGTAGAATTAAAAGTGTAACAGTTAAATCTAATGAAACTGTATTAATACCGCATGATGATATTGATATTGAGCAAAGAATTACCAATCTCTTTACATTAAGTAAACAACCTAATTTAGGAGGTTATGATAAAAAGATTTTATTAGAAAGAATTGATAATCTTAATGGAAAAGTATCTATTATTAAAGTAGGTGCTAAATCTGAGATTGAAATGAAAGAACGTTATGATAGAATTGAGGATGCTGTATATGCAGTATCATCAGCACTAGAAGAAGGTGTCTTAGAGGGTGGTGGAGTAGCTTTATATAAGATTGCAGACACTTTAGACGTTGATAGTAGTAAATCTTTTTGGATAAAATTAATAAATATTTTTAAACGTCGTAAAAACCCTTATAAATTAATTTTAAATGCTCTTAGAGCTCCTAATAAGACTATTAATGAAAATGGTGCTAAAGTTAATCCTTTTATATTTGATGATTACACAGTAGTTGATCCTACTAAAGTAACTAGATGTGCTTTAGAAAATGCAGCATCTGTAGCATTAACTATATTAGGAACTAAAGCAGTTGTATTAAATGAACATTTATGGTAGATTTATTAAGTTTAAAGTTAAACAAATATCAAACACCTATAACACAAGAATTAAAAGATTCTTTACATAAGGAAGTATGGAATGATTTAGAAGAATATATTTCTACAGTATCATTTATAGAACATATGATATCAGATGAAACTGTTCGTGGTTATGCTAGAGATAAACCTCGTAATAGTAATGGTCGTATAACTGTAGACTTAACTAAACCTCATATATTAGAAGATATAGATTTTTTTAGAGAGAAAGCTTTATTCTTTGAAAAAAATGGTAAATATACTAATATACCTGTTAATTCAAACCCTAAATCAGAATATGCTGCTTTTTGGAAACAAGAGTTGTATAGATGGGAACATGGTTTAACTAGGGAATCTGATGGTGAATGGATACCAGGAGAATTATATTTTTACTGGAACTATAGTCCTATATGGTTAGTTAAAGAAGATAAAACTAATAGTAGTGATAATAAAAAGAGTAAAGGTAAGAGGGTTAGAGAATTTCCTAAACCTTGGTCTGGAGATTATTTATTTCATCATTATATAGAGCAAGCTAAAACTAATGGTAAACATGGTAAACTATTAAAATGTAGGGGAATTGGGTTTAGTTTTAAATGTGCTTCTTGGAGTCCAAGAAATATGTATGTATATCCAGGTTCAGGTAACCCTAACTTTCATTTAGCTTCAGAAAAATCATTTATACAAGGTGATAAAGGGATCTTTGGTAAAGTAATGGATTGTTTAGATTGGATAGCTGATAATACACCTTTTGCTAAACTTAGACTTACAGATAGTAAGAAAGGGATGGAAATTCAGTTAGGTTATTTAGATGATTATGGTGTACGTAGAGGATTGTTATCTTCTGTGTTTGGTATATCATTAAAAGATAATCCTGAAAAAGCAAGGGGTATTCGTGGACCTTTAATTCATTATGAAGAAGACGGTTTATTCCCTAACTTAGAAACAGCTTGGAACGTAAATAGAAAGGCTGTTGAGGATGGAGATGTATCATTTGGATTTATGCTTGCTGGTGGAACTGGAGGAACTGAAGGGGCTTCATTTGAAGGATCTGAAAAGTTATTTTATAAAGCTGATGCATATAATATATATTCCATACCTAATGCGTTTGATAAAAATGTTAAAGGTGCTACAAACTGTGGGTACTTCTGGGGTGCTTATATAAATCGTAATAAATGTTATGATGAATCTGTAGGAGAATCTGATGTTATAAAAGCTTTAATAGAAATATTACAAGATAGATTTTTAGTAAAATATAATTCATCAGATCCAAAAGCTATTACACAAAAGAAAGCTGAAGAATGTATAACACCACAAGAAGCTGTATTAAGAGTTGATGGTACTATATTTCCTGTAGCTGATTTAAAAGATTATTTAGAAGATATATTTCCACGTAAAGAATCTTTCTTAGCTGAACATTATGTAGGTGATTTAACATATAAAAATGATGGTGGAGTTAAATGGACTCCTAATCCAAGTTTATATCCAATTAGATCATATTCTAATGTACCAGCTAATAAACGAGGTGCTGTAGAAATATTTGAAATGCCTAAAAAGAATGGTAGGGGAGAAATAGCTAGTGGTAGATATATTGCTGGTATTGACCCTATTGACGCTGATACAGGTAATTCATTATTCTCAATGTTAGTAATGGATACATTTACTGATAGAATAGTTGCTGAGTACACTGGAAGACCTAGAACTGCAAAGGATGCTTATGAAATAACATTAAAGTTATTAATATTTTATAATGCTCAAGCTAACTATGAGAACAACTTAAAAGGTTTATTTAGTTATTTTGACAATAAAAATGCACTTTATTTATTAAGTCCTACTCCTCAAATTATTAAAGATATGGAGTTAACTAAAGCAACTAATGTATATGGGAATAAAGCGTTGGGAACTAATGCAAATGCTAGATTGAATAGTTGGGCTAGATTATTACAAGTAGATTGGTTATTAGCTAAGGTGAATATGGAGGAAGGTTCTGATGATAAGCGACTAAATCTACATAGATTAAGATCTATTGGTTATATTGAAGAGTTAATTTATTGGAATCCTGATGGTAACTTTGATAGGGTATCTGCAGCAGGTATGTTATTTATACTAAGAGAAGATAGACTAAAACGTACTGTAACAGCTAAAGATAATCAATATAAAAAGGTTAATACTTTAGCTAATGATCCTTATTTTAATAAGAATTATAAAGGTGGTATGGGTTTAGACAAATTAATAAAGTAAAAAGCTATATGCGTTCGATGTATGTTTTGGATTAAATATTTAATTCTTGTATATTGAACGCTTATAATTATATTAAATATGGGAACATTTCAGAATGTAAAAACACCTCCTCAACGTCTTAGTTTTTCTAAGAAGGGGAAAGAGTGGAGAAAAAATAATGTAGATCATGGAGATGCTAATTCTTTATATCATAATGAAGGGGTTAGACAATCTTTAAGAAATAGAGTAATAAACCTTAATTTATATAATGGTATTATAAACGTTAATGATATGAAAGAAGTAGTTAATCCTTATGGGATTGATGCTGATTTTATACCTAAAGCTATACCACATCATCCTATTGCAGTACCTAAGATAGACTTATTAGTAGGAGAAGAAATTAAACGTAGGTTTGATTGGTCTGTAGTAGTAACTAATCCTAATGCTATAACAGCTAAAGAAAATGATAGAAAGAATGTTTTAACTCAAAAGATTACACAATTTATACAAGGTAATTATTCAGAACAAGAACTTGAAGTGAAAATGAAAGATCTTGAGAAGTATATGAAGTATGAGTGGCAAGATGTTAGAGAAAAGATGGCTAATCAAATTCTTAAACATTATTGGGAAGAACAACAGTTTTCTTATAAATTTAATAATGGATTTAAAGATGCTATGATAATGGCAGAAGAAATCTATCAAGTTGATATAGTTGCTGATGAACCTGTACTTGAAAAGCTTAATCCACTAAAGGTAAGGGCTGTGCGTAATGGTAATTCTAATAGAATTGAAGATTCTAGTATAATTGTTATAGAAGATCATTGGTCTCCTGCTAAGATAGTTGATACTTTTTATGGTGAAATAAAACCTAAAGAGATTGATATTATAATGGAATATGGTGGAAGATCTTCTAAAGGCGGTTATAGTGATGACGATAATAACCATGTTTTATTACGTGATTCAGTTGAAGACTTTTTAGGGATTGCTGAAATTAATGGTCATAACTTTAGTAGAGATTATACAGATCCTGATGGTAATATTAGAGTATTAAGAGTTTACTGGAGAAGTTATAAAAAAATTAAGAAAGTTAAGTTCTATGATGAGGAA
>Ga0255047_10001229_pt1 | contig 19066 bp, 18 predicted proteins | sample JV7_2_1_MG_FD_183640 | JGI IMG/M metagenome (GOLD analysis project Ga0255047, IMG submission 183640) | Seawater microbial communities from Jervis Inlet, British Columbia, Canada - JV7_2_1 | ecosystem: Environmental > Aquatic > Marine > Inlet | place: Canada: British Columbia | collected 2016-10-06 | reverse complement strand
CATTGGCTGGGCGTCGGCGGGTTTGTCCGCATCGACTTCAAATGCGGGTGCCCCCGCGACCGGATTTACCACGCCGACCTGGGGCGGCGTGTAGGTGGGGGGAGGTGTGGCAGAAGCAGAGGCGAGACTGTTAGATTGCCCAACGCTCGATCCAAACATCGACGACAGGATGTCGCTATCTGGCACCATCAAGTCGCGCTGGGCGGATGGCATTTGAATGCCTTGCTCCCGCGCCGCAACACTCATGCCGGGCATATTCTGCGCCATTGTTTCGCGCTGTTTGTCGACACTCGGCACAAAGCTGCGCGACGACGGTGATCGGAGTTCGCTATGGTTTGAATAACGCGCGCCGCTCAAGTCTAATGGCCGCGCCGCGCCCGCCACCTTCGGCGGATTATTGGGCGGCACCGTCGTCGGGACAACTGCCGGCGAAGGTTGAATAGGGTTGTCTATGCGCGACCTGTCGGACGGCTTTGGTTGCTGCGACAGCGTCGTGAGACCCTTAATCGTCTCGTTGAAATCACGCTCCGACAATAACCCGCCCGCGCTCTGGTCGAGTGGCTGGAGAGGCTGTGCCTGTTCTGGCCTCGCCGGGGCGACGCCAAGAGGCGTGTTTATCATGCCTGGCGGCAAGTTTTCTTCCGGTCGAGCACGCGGCATGGGTATGCCGTCAGTGCGATACCCAATGTCCATCAGGTGCTGCGGGTCTGACCGTGCCGCCAGGCGCTGCATCGTATCCGCGTCAGCGACGCCAGAAGGCGACGCCACGCCTTGGCTCATCTGAAAGTGAGCAATCGCGCCTTCGGTGTCGGGGCCGACGATGCCATCCTCGGCGATGCCGTAGCCGAGCCGATTAAGCGACGCCTGTGTTTCTCTCACAACTGGGTCGCCGCCCATCACGGCGTCGAACGGAGCGGGCTGATCGGGTGTCTCGGTGTAGCCGAGAGCATCAATACCCGCAGGGTTCTGAGTAGGCGTAGGCGGGACGGCGGCAACTTGTGTCGGAGGCGCGGCTTGATCCAATATTTCAAGGGAATGCGCGCTGGTGATTTGTTCTGGACTGTATGGTTGATATCCATTTTCATGCGCGATAATCGCCGAGACCAGAGCAGGGCCAAGGACCGGGTCGTTGATAGAAAATTCTTGGGTTGGGCCTATTCCCATCTGTCTGGCGACATCGTTAATATAAGCGTTTGTATTTGCCCTGCCGTTCTCCCCGGCTGGCGACCATTTGTTTATCCGCGCGGCAATCGTCGTCAGACCGTCCTTGCTCTCATAGCTGCGTTGTAGTGCGGCCAATGCTCGGATGCCGTCCTCCGGCGTTTTAAATACGGCAAACCGCCCCTTCTTCTCCCGCCCAGTAGAACCATGACGCTTGGCAAATGCACCATATTCGATGTTGCCGGGATTATTGTTTCGGTCCCCGCGTGATTTTTTTGCCATATCGACCTACTGCTGCTGCTGGATGCGGGGGGCGTTGCGGGGGATCGGCGCGCCACCAGGCGGAACGAACTCTTGTTCGCGTCGTTTATCTTCTAGGATTTTCCGCATCTCGCTGTTTGAAATAACCCTCTTGGACATTGGTGCTTCTGGCCGTAGTAGGTTTCTGGTAACGCCTGACCCAATCGCCATCGCAGGGGCGATCTTGCTTTGATTGGCTCCAAGAAACTGTGCGCCTCGCCCGACCAGCTTAGGGGATGATGCGGCTGCAATAGCTAACACACTGGGGTCGAACAGAGACATCGCCGACTGGCTTTGCAACGCCGCATTGCCCGCCGCGCCCAATCCGACTGTAGCCATCGCCGGCCCCATAATGCCCCTTGGAGTTGGCGTATTTAAAGCCTGTCCCGCGAGCGCGGGCATCAGGTTAGGTTCGTATTTTGATAGCGCCTCGGCGAGGCTGGTTCTATAGCCATAATTGGTGTTCACATTATTCCGCATGATCGATTGCAGCTTGCGGAGCGCCGTGTCCATGCTCGCCTTTTCACCGAGCGAAAATGTCTTGGTCAATTCCCCAATTTGCTCCGTGGCATCCGAATATGACTTCATAGCATCCGCATAGTCCGGGGCTTGATCGCTTATTGTCTTTTTAAGAGCATGATAAACATCATCCGCAATCGTTCGCTCAAGTGTGCCATACTCAGTCTTTTGCCGGATTTCCCCTATTGCCTGTTTCATGTCGTCCATAACGACCGCTGTTGGCCGGAGCTTACCCTTTGTTCTCACTGCCTCTTGAACATACTCGCGTAACTTGGCCTCGATATCGGTAACAACCTTTGTCGCGTCTGCACTTTTTTGCACGCCAACAGGCGCGGCTTTTGCGCGGGCCTTAGCGATGGCTTCCCTGAGAGGGTCAAGGCTTAGTTCTGTTTGCCCCGCTGCCCAGCCCGCTTTTGACGACACATACGCTGCCTGGCGATCAGCGCGAAGCTGGCGCATCGCATTCTGAGCCATATCGTATGGATCACGCATCGGTGCCGCGCCAGAAATCTGCCGCTCAAATGCTTGGTTCCCAGACGCCCCTGCCGCTGCGGCCTCTTGGACTGCCCGCGTTCCTGCGCCAGTGGTAAGGCCAAGAATAGGAGCACCAATTTTCTTAGCGACCTTCGTTCCGCCTTTTACTAGGTGCGTCGTTGGGTCAATAGTCGTCCCCACTTTTGTGGCGACCCGACCGACCCTGCCAATCATGCCGGGGGCTTTCGCTGCCAACGCCCCGCCCCCGCTCAGAAGCCCGCCAAGATCAGCGAGTATACCAACGGGGTCAGTGGCAACAGCTTCCTTGAACCCGTCTACGGTCGTGTAGCGCCGGGCAAGGTATTGCCCGATGGCGTTGACCTTTTCCTCTGCATTGGGATTATCAGCCAGCCCCGCCTTGGCGAGGAGACCCGCGCCAATATCGTAGAACGCGCTAGCTGTGTCTATCGGGTGCATAACCGGGGCGATGATGTCTTGTAGAAACCTTCCCGCGCTCTCAGGCGTATTGGCGAGCGCCTGACCAGGGACTTCACTCCACGATAGCGGGCCGGGTGGCGGGATTTCTCCCGCCACTACCTGGCGCACTTCGTCATTTGTCCAGTGCGTTTTTTCAGCCATTATTGACCACCGTTAGGGGATTGGATAAATCCATTCCCATCTGGGCTTGGGACAAACCCCATCTCTTTTGCTGTCGCTATTTCCGCTGCACTAAGCCCGTCAGGCGCGGCCTCGCCGGTCAAGCCAAGAAGACCCTCTGCGGCACGTTCTTCAAGGGTTGTATTTTCCACTAGAATAGCGATCTGCCGCTGTAGCCTCGCGTCGATATCCTTAACGGTTTCGTAGAAAACTTCGGGATCAGTGGTGGCAGGGTCTAGCGGGCCAACTGCTGCAATAATTAATTCCAGTTCGACCTTCTGCAATGCGCCAAACCCTGTCGCGCCTGTAGACGACGCTTCCTTCAATTTGAGCATTGTATCAAGTGCCGTCGATGATTGTAGCGTCCTGACATAGCTGCGGATTTTCCCTTGGTCAGTTCCCGAATGCTTTGCCATAGTGTTTGACATCGTGCCGGTCAGAGGTATCCCCCACTTGTCGTGATTGTCGAAAATATCAATGATTGAACCCGTAGTGCGGCCAAGAATATTTGCCTCTCTCATTGCCGTAGCCTGGGCAACGCCTTCTTTAGCTTCCGCTGCGGCTTGCTCCCTAGCTGTCGGGCTATCGGGGATAACTTCATAACGGGTTATGAAACCAGAGGCGTCACGAATAGCCCTGTGGTCCTTTGGTATCGCACTTTCTGTCCTGTCTGCTCCTAACAGTGCAAGTTGCTTCCTCTGATCAAACGTCAGCGCCGACGCGGCCTTCGCCGCCGCCGCCGCCTGTTGTGCGCGGAAGCCGACTAAGTTTTCAGCGGCGCGCCCGATTGCCTTGCTCGTCGATCCGCCGCCAAGCAGACCCGCCGCCATAGCCAGGCGTGCATTGGGGCCGAAGGAGCCGCCTTCCTGAAGATTGGGGGCAAACCTACCGAATAGCTTGGAAAGCGGCCCACCGGCGCTCTCTGGCTGTTCTGCGGTGAGTTCTGGCGGGACTATGCCAGCGTTCGGTGCGGTCACAGGCATTTGTGGCGGAGCAGACGCCGGAAATCTTTGGGCGTCAGCCGCAGCGATCTGCGGGGGCTGTTGCATCGACGCGCGCGCCGTCTCAAGCGGCGTCAGGCCCGATCCACTGCCCGGCACTTGTGGGATCATGCCGCGAGGATCAATTGCGCGCGGCGCTTGCCTCACAAGCTGCTTAATATTGATGCCGGGGAAGGCGTGAAGCGGTGTGGATACAGCCATTTTTCAGATACCCGCATTTTTTTCGTAGGAAGGTATTGCGCAATAGGCAAAGATTGCCTATATAAGATACATCAGAGAAACAGGAGAGAGACTATGAACATCCCAAACCGCACCCCCATCGACCGCCTCGGCGACATCCGCGAGCAGATCAAGGAATTGCAGGCTCAGGAGAAAGAACTAAAGGTCGCCGTGCAGGACGCACTCGGTTGCGCCGACCGTCTGCTTGGCCTCGAATTTCTCGCAGTGCAGAGCATCGCCGAAAGGAAGGGTTCCATCGACGAGAAGGCTGTCGCGAAAGCAATGGGCGTCGAGAACCTCGACAACTTCCGCAAAGATCCGATCACCGTGATCACGATCAAGACCACGCGCATCGCCGAGTAAACAATCGCTGGGGCTTCGGCCCCGGCGCTAACGGGAGAGAGAACAATGACCAAAATTAGAGACATCATACTCGATACCAACCACATCGACATGGACGAACGAGAGTTCTCGGACATCCTCGCCATCCTAGGATGGTCACAGGATCACGCCGCGAAAGTCATCGGCGTGTCGATCAGAACCGCAAATGCTTGGGCTAATGGTGCGCCCATCCCAGCCGCCGCCGCGAAGGTTTTGCGCGTGGCGAACCACAGGAGATTTTCATGGATACCCGAATAGAAATCCCAGCCTATACCGACCGCTGGATGATGGGCGACCGCTTCGGCGACCTGGTCAAGATCACCAAGCGCAAACGCCTCGCCGCTGGCGTGCGTGCCGCGCTCCTCACCGATCAGCGCCGAGATCCGGTCGAGATCGCCCACGTCAAACTGGACAAGAGCGGCAAGACCGTTCGCGTCATCCTCGACGATTGTCGGATTAAGTGAAAGGAACGAGACGATGGTAACAACAGTAGCCGCCGCGATCCTCAACGCGAGAGACCGAAAGGCGCGGCGGGATAGCATGACTGCGGAGGAGTACGAGGCTTGGTGCCAAGGCATAAGAGATCGGACCAAGGGCGTCAAAAAACTCGTAGACAAGTGGAAGGACGAAGACGCCGCTGAAGACGCTAGGCGTCGCCGCTTGGGCCGATAACCTCCATAATCATCATCACTGCACCAATCGAGGCCGCGCCGTTCGTGATAGCTTTCATCAGGCCGGCGTGGCCTTCGTTTGAAATAATCTTCAAAACCTTCTCGACCTCGACATTGGCAATCTTTGACCCGAATTGTTGCCGGTTAATGTCGGAAACCCTCTTAGCAATAGTCGGCAATTCCGCGTCAAACGCCTTGGCGAATGTCGGGCGGTTAATCTCGCGCATATAAATCTGGCCGAGCGGGTGGCGCTTCCAATTATTGCTTGTCAGATTGCCACCGATCAGCGCGTATCGCTCTGGCTCTGACACGCCTAGCTTCTTGGATAACTCGCGCCCAAAGCTGACGAAGTCTTCCGCCCCGACGTTTGAATAATTCACCAGGCGGAACCCGCCACGCCCGATTGGCGTTGGCACAATGTCTGCCGCCGCGCCTTGTCCAAATGTGTCCTGTATGCGCTGCATGACATCGAGGAAGCCCTCGTCGGTCATCGACATGGCGCGACCACCTAATTGATCGAGGCCGGACGCTTCTGGAAAGTCAAGAACATTGGTGCGTTTGATAGCTGCGCCACGGTTGCCGGCAAGATGGTACGCTGCCGCGTCCTGTCCTGTCACCAGACCGTGTTGTGCTTGGATCGAGCGCATCATTGCGTCGCTCGCTGGATCTACGCTCTCGCCGCCGGTAGCACGCCCAAGCGCGACGCGGTTCTGCCAGCCAGGATTTATGCCGCCCTCGAAAAAACCTACCCCATCAATATCAGTACCCGTCAGCGCATTATGACCGAGCGAAATCCGATCTTGCCCCTGCTCGTTCTGCAACGCACGTTTGACTTCGTCAGTGTATGCTTGGCGTTCCGCCCAAGGCGCATCTCGGAGTTCCGCTGGGTATGATGTCGTGCGTCCTTGAATAGCCTCACGACCGCCATAGCCGTAATATTTGTCGTAATAATCCGAGTAGTCTCGCGCCGCCTCGGCGAGTGAGGTTTTCTCTTTTCGCGCCTTAGCCGGTATCCATGTCGCTGCTTGCGCGCTGCGCTGGTTCCAGTCGTCAACGCCGCCGAGTTGATCGCGATTGGCTTTTGCGATCACCAAATCCATTTGTTTGTCCATATGACGATGCTGCGATGGTGAGAACGAGCCGTCGAACTCGGACCCATCTGGGTTTCTATATCCCCAGTTGCGCCCATCCCAAATGTCATGCACGGGACGCTTCATCAGGAGCGCGTCGATATCTGGGTGCAATTCTTCCTCAAGGGGAGGACCACCATTGTCGCCAATCCCGCGCCGCGCCGCTGCCGCCCGTGCGCTTGCGGTTTCTGCCGCTCGTGTCGGCCCAAACCCGCCACCTTCCATAATGTTTTCGCCGTAAGGGCCGGTTTTCTCCCCAAGAATATCGAGGATTTCCTTGACTGACTTTGCCGAATATATACGCCGGATGCGGTTGCCCATGTCCTTCGGGTATTGTCCCGATCTAATAATATCTTCGACCGCCGCTTGGTTGTTTGCCTTGATGGCGTGACCGAGATTTGCATCGACCGCAGTCGAGGCGGATGTCACCGCTTGAGCGCCGGTAAGGCGTGCCGCCTCTAATTCTTTGGCGCCAGTGTGTAATAGGTTCGACTGTCCGGCCTGATCGTACCACAAGCGATAGGGCGTACCATCTTCCATGAGCGCCGCATACGATTTTCGCTGCCGCGCTGCTTTCGCGGGCGTATCCATGCCCTTCGGCGCGCCGACAATTTGCTTCGGTGGTTTCTTTTTGCCAACCTCGCCCGACACGTCAGCCGCAAAGTCGCCCAAGAGACCGCCAACGCCGCCCGCGTCTTCCGCCGCCTGTTTGATCGCCCTGCCGCCCGCAACGCCACCAGCGATCGCTACAGGCACCGCAGCGCCGCCAAGCATACCGAGACCGGCGCCCTCGATCGCCGTGCGCGCCTTGTCTTCGTATGACCCGCGCCCCTCGCCGGCGCCGTAGATGCCACCCTCGATCGCGCCAATGCGTGCGCCCTGCACTGCCTTGGCGCCGAGACCGGCTGTGCGCGCAACAGTCCCCCAGGGGAGTGCGGCGGTTGGCAATGCGCCGGCTATTTCCAGCCCCATCGATGTCTTTGGATTGCGTGCGCGGAATTGATCGGCGTCGTCGCGGATGGCGTCGCGCACCTTCTCATAACCGTGCATATAGGTATTGCCGCCGACCATGCTGGCGAGACCGCCAAGACCGCCGACGACCTCATCCCCGAAACTAAACGTCGCGCCCGACGCGAGCGGATTGATGAACGAGCCACCTTGAGGAACAGGGTTTTGTGGGATCATCCCTGTTGGATCAATAGCCGACGTGCCAGGCGCTGCCCGCGCCTGCTCCCCTGCCCACCAGTCTGCCCAGACGCCCATGCTAGCCGTCCTTCTTATCAACAGAGTAGTCGCGCGCGCCGCTCATCAGGATGCGATCAAGCGCGGCATTGCCGGTCGAGATCGGGTTGTGTTTCTTCTCGTCGTACTGCGCCCGCGTAGCCGCGATCGGCTCCTGGTAGCGCGTCAGCGTCACAGGCTGGTATTGGCTGTTGAGCAGTGCCGTAAGACCCTCCATGCCGTCGAAGGCACCCTCAAGCTGAGAGCCGACCGCATTGATCTGCCCCGGCATCGACTGGAATGTTTGCTGCGTCGGCGCAGCGCCATAGGCAATCTTCGGATCGCCGCCGCCATTGCCGTCGTTGTCTTTATCTTTGCTGCCGCTGCCCTTGCCCATGTCAGCCCCCTAACCGAAAAAGCTGCTGGCGCCGAGACCGTAGCCGAGCGCCTTGACGAATGGATTGGTGCCGGGTGCGATGTTTGTCGTCGACCCTGCCTGGCCCAGCGACCCGGCGCCGCTGCCAATGCTGTTTAGCCATTCCACGGCTTTCAGCGGTGCCTGTTGCGTCTCGTCGAATATCCGCTTCTGGTCTCCAAGCGTGCGAGAATAAAGATCCTCGTCCATCTGACCGAGCGACATGAGATCGCGGGCCGGCGCTCCGCGTGCCTCCCAAGCCCCCGGGAGCGCGCTGGCGGCACCAAATTGGTTCGTGATGCCCTGTTGCCCCAATGACGCCAAGTTGCCCCGCGCACTGTCCATACGGCCCAATTGGCGGCTGTATTCGCCCGTGAGGGCGTTATTGGTCATATCCCCCACCTCGCGCGCCAAAACGCCTTGGTGGGCGCCTGGAGCGCCGTAACGCCCCCTTGCAGACGCTGCCATGCCGACCTGATTGCGAACATCGCCCTGCATCCGCCCTAGGACGGCGTCAAACGCCGGCGAGGTGTTGTTTAGCTCAGACCCGCTGGCGGTCGTCCTCAACTGATCGGCGACGCCACGCTGGTCGTCGGACAAGCCGCCGCCGTCGAACATCCCCGAATAGAAATCATACCCCTTGTCCATGCCAGTGCCGCCCGCCATACCCTGCGCGGCGCGGTTCTGGATGTCCGACATACCGGCTTGCGTGTTTGTCGACCAAGGCACGACTTGACTGGTCGTGTCTGGGGCGAACATATTGCCCGCGTCAAACAGATCCTCGGCTTCGCCAAGCCCCTTTTTCAGGAGCGGCTGTGCTGCCTCCCAGGGGGCGGCGTCGGACTGCGTGACGGTCTTTTCGGTGCTGTTGCCCGGCATCTCAAATATCCACTTCGTAAACTTGACGAATGACGCGGGCGTCGGGGAATACCCGCTGCCAGCCCCTCAGTCCTTCTGTGACGATAGTCTTTGCGCCACCAGTTCTGCCCATATCCTCAACAAATTTTCGATGAGGGTCTTTCCATATTTCCATATGGCGCCCACCGATCACTAGGCATTTCAATTTTCGACCGCTCGTCCACTCCTCGAACCGCCAAACAGACCCCGACAGAATGTCGTCGTCTATGCGGGATATGACGAGAAACGCCCTGCCCGACCGGCTCTCACTCCAAAGATATTGCGGCGTCGTGTCGCCGCCCGTCTTCTCGCAAGCCCTGTCGAAATATCCAGCGACGAAGGGCCAAACGCGATCAACTTGGTCGACGCTGGCGATCTCAACCCGGCAAATTGGATCTGGCAAGCGAACCGCCTTCGATTATGGCGACAGAGAACGTCGCGCCGTTCGCCGTGCCGCTGGTTATTTTGAGCGTATAACTTTCGCGCATTGGGATAAACAATTCCTCGCGGAGATAGCCGCGAGCGGGGAGAGCAAACGTATCGATGATCGGGTAGTCGGTCGAGCCATCGCCCCACTTGAATGTCACGTTAACCGGCGATGCAGTTTTGTTCGCAATCCACAATTCAGTCGCGACCGGAAAACCTTTCCCGGCGGTGAAGATCGTCGCCTCGTTTGTGTCTGCCGGTGCCGAGCCGACGATGCGGAATTGACCGCGCAGATCAATGTTGCTGGCCATCAGACGCGCTCCAGCCAACTAATGCCAATGGTGGCGTTGCCATCAGCGCCGCCTGAGCTTTTTGTCACAACAACAACCAGTGTTTCACCGGGTCGTATTTTCGTATTCAAATGCTCGATGTCCAAATCCTTGGAGAGTGAGGCCGAGACCGTTGTGGTGTATAGCAAATCGCCGCCTGTGCGCGTTCCGGAACCCGCCGCGTATGTCATGACAGACGTGTTTGAATTGACCGCAGCGAGTGTTGCCGGGGCCGACATCGTGGTCACACCCCTGTAGATATCAACCTTGATCGAGCGAGTGCTTTCGTTGATCAGGGTCAGGTGATCGGGATAGACTTCAATCTTATTCCGAGTGCTGCCAAACACCCACTGGTTATGCAAAACCATATTGACGACTTCGGTCGTTCCGTTGGTCGAGACCGTTGTCGAAATCGAGTGGCGCACACCGAAATGCGCTTCCTTGCCCTCAATAAATCCGCCGAGTGATGAGGTTATCATCGACAGCGCAGAGCCAGAGTATGCGGCCTCGGTTTTCGCAATCAAATTGATGTTGAAAGTTGGATTGCGGAAGGTTGGTGTTGACCCTGCCCCGGCGTGTCGCATCATGTGGACCGGCGCAAAACGCCCTGTCAGCAGGTCTTCGATGCCAAAGAACAAATTACCAGCGCCGAGATATTGAAAATCGACATCGAAAACATTGATCTTCGTCGGGTCAAGGGTCATGCCGCTCGGGCCGGTGCCGTCACATACATCGATGTTCCAGCTTGCTTGGGCGGTTATGCTTTCCGTTGGAGCAACGCCGAGTAGATCAGTAGTGGCTTGGGTAAAGGTTCCGAAGGTGCAGCCAGTGGTGTCGGTATCGACCGCCGAAAATGTCCCCGGAGTTGCCTCGGCCACAAGGGCAATGAACGTCACGCTCTTGTTGTCGGCAGTGAACATCTCCCAACCGCGACCGGCATTGTAAACGTCGGCGCTCGCCGCAATAATTGCAGCGACGACTTCCGAAATAGTGTCGCCATTGCCCACGGCCACAACGACCGCAGTGCCGTCGAGCGTGATTGTAATATTTCCGGCCCCTGTCCCAGCGCCTGCTGTGACAGATAAGGTTCTGACCTCCAATTCACCCATCTTGCGGTGAAGAAGACCAAATGACGTGCCGTTGTAGCCGAAGGCGAGCATCTCGTCATCATCGCCGGGGCCAGCCCACTGGGTACTGTTCGCAACGCCGGTAGTGAACCCCGCCGTAAACTTGCAATCCATGCCTTGGCCGGGACCGTAGCGGATCACATCCTTTGACCGGATTTGGGCAAAACTTTCCGCCGTTGAGGCGCATGTCACGGTGCATAAACCATCCACCGCCGTGGTGGATGAACCGGCCTTGTTGGTCAGCACCTGAGCAATCTCTGGATTGATGCCTGCCGGAAACTTGACTTGGACTTGAGGCGTTTTCTCGGCGGTCGCGAGTTCTCCAAAGGCCGTGCGCGGCACATCGACCGACACTTCGCCAGTAGCGGACAATGGCTGGCTTGGATAATATGGCATCAGCGACCGCCCGCGTCAGTGTGTGCGACATCGATTGCCGTGGCGTTCGCCCAGACAGAGCCAGATGGAACCTTAATCTTGAAACGATGCCATCGACCGCCGACGCGGCTGTTGATGAAATTTTGACCGCTCTCGCGGCTCAGATAGCTGCCGAATGATGGCGCCGTACCCTGGAGCTCTTTTGACGAAATAGCCACCTGGGCGTCGTCGCTGTCGATCAGCGTAACGATGCGGTTGGTCGTCGCCCTGCGGGGGTAGTTCAATCCCTTATCCTCGGTCGAAAGTAGAGCCTCAAGCGTCATGCCGTCGAAGAACCCGAATTTCTGCGCCCCGCTGATGCCGCCAAGGCCGGGAATGCCGCCCTGCCAAGTCCGGCTGTCGAGAGACGCTGGCAAACTATCCATCGAGCCAAATGTGTCTAGGTCGTCTAAGCTATAACCCGTCGTTGCGGCGCCAAAGATGTCGGTCACGTCGAGGTCTGCCGTGAACCATCGATCTAGCTGCCAGTCATAGCCGAGAATATGGTTCGTGCCACCGCTATCCTCGAACCGCCACCAGACCTGTTTCTCGTACTGGTCGCGATAGCCACTCACAAGATCGTATTTGTCTGGCGCGCACTGATCGAAAAACCACCTGTCGACACGCTCCGCGCCAATCGGTTGCGCCTGTGCGCCGCGATAAAAGCCGTCATTGCTCAGATAGACGAAATCGCCGACGCCAATGTTGACGACAGAGCGCGGTGCGAACGCGCCTCGGTCTGGGTTGACAATCGGGAAACCAAACGCCGAGCCGGCGACCGGATCGAATTGCATCCGGCGGATCTTGTTCTCTTGGATAATCAGCGCGTCAGACGCCTGGTTGATGCCATACTGAATGTCGCCCCCATCGGGGAAAGTCTGCTCGTCAGACCCGTCGACGCCGGGCGTCCAGCCGGTCTCGTCGTTGATCGCGCTGTGCTTGACCTTGCGCTTGTTGCCATCGATCTGCCCAAAGCACAGGAAGTCGCCAGCCGTCCACACCCGCGCCGCCTCAAACGTCGCGTTGGTGAGATCGGAAAATAGACCGCCCGTCGCGAGTGATCGGATTTGTGGGAAGTCTGAGCCGACCGCCGTGGCGATCAGGTTATTGCCCCACTTCTCGAAATCCCAAAACACGTCAGCGCCGAGCGTGTAAGCGCCGCCGCTATTCGTGCGATCTTGCCATGCGTAGGTCGCACTGTTGATCTCGTATAGGCCGACCGCCGTTCCGGCAAAAATCTTCCATGTACCCGCGTCGTTTTTGACTGCAATGCCCCCTCTGGACGCCGCGCCCAGTGCGTCAGACAGTGCCGCGTGGTCATTGATTGGCGCCCAGCCGTCTTTCGTCGGTTGGGCGTTGAGCATGTCCGGCGACGCCTGAGACGAAAAGATCGACTGGTCAGGCGCAAAGGGGGCGAGCGGCACCAGCATCAGATGCGCCCGTTGAAATAGTATTCGCGCTGATTGATCTGTTGCAGCATCGGATCGGTCGTCAGCGTGGCGCGCTTCGCCTCGCCGATCTGCTGTCGGACCATTGGCAATTCGGATTGTAGCACGGCGTTGAAACTCGCCGCACTCGACATTGTCTCGGTGAACAGACCGCCCCAGACGATGCACGCTGCGAGATATACGTCGGGATGGTTAGTCAGGAGCCAATTGGTCGTGGCACTGTCAGACAACGCAAAGCGTTGATCGTAGCGTAGGCGGAACGTGTACGCCTCATTGAGCGGCGTATCGAATTGGATGGTCTCGGCGTTCTTGTTGTATTCCCAATAACGCGGATCGTCGGCAGTCGTGCGGCGGACAATTTTGTCTTTTTTTGTCAGTTCAATCTCGTCGCTCGTGTCGCTGTCGATCAGCATGAGGAATATCGGTCGATCGATCGAGTATGACGACACGTCGATGCTTCGGCTGTCGGCGATGCCGGTGAGCGTGGCGTCGGTCTCGACGGCGCTCAATTCGCGGTTCAGCTTCGCCTCGGCAAGCGTCACCCACTCGGCGACGTTGCCGGACAGGTCGTTGCGCGTCACCCAGTCGAGGATGGACGTTTTGAGATTTGCGTATGTGTCTAAACTCATGGCTATCCCGCAAGTTTCACTACATTGTTTTCGGGCCTGCGGACGACCGCAAAGAGTTCGTCGTTGTCGTCCGACCGCAAGAAGATTTCCGCCATGCGCGCGCCCTGCTCATAAAACGACAGGTCGCCATTGGCGTCGTCAATGATCCAGTCGGCGTCTTTAATCTCGTCGGCAAACGTCGTCCACAGTTCGATCCGCGTCGCCGGGTGCGCGGTCCTCGGTGGACCGTCGCAGATGACAAGGTCGAATGCTTCCGGCACATCGATCTCGCCGCCGTACCATACGGACCCATTTGAGCGTTCTTGAAGCGGGCAATAGTGCAGATGCACATTGTCGAGACCGTATCGGTCGAGCATCTTTTGCGTCTTTTTCAGCCAGACAAAATCATGCTCAAGCGCGTGAACCTCGGCGCCAGCGATCCCCATGATGACGCTCGACAAGCCCGATCCTGTTTCCAATACCGGCCCCTGCGCGTCTTTCGCCATCTCGTAACATTTCGCGAGCATCGCCGGCTGGGCGCCATACGGGTTGTTCAGGCGGGCGTGGAGAACGTCCCAAATGTCTGGGCTGTCGTTGCCAGCTTGGAGCAATTTGATCGTCTTGTCGAAATACGGATCGACGATGTTGTTTTTCTCTCTGAGGTAATCGCCAAGGCACCCCTGCCAGGTCTTGAGGCCGACGTGCGTCAGTGTCAGTTCGGGATCGATGAATATCTCACCACCCATCGCGGACCACTTCTTGCCCCACCAGTAATCGCCGCCCCATCGCCCCTCGCTCTCAACGCCGCGCTCGAACAGGAGCGGCGTCATGCCGGTATCCCGGCGCCGGAATTGCATGGCGGATGGTGCCATCTTCTCCAGGCATGCCCGTGAGATCATAAGGAAGCCCGTGGGGACGTTTTCGACCTTGAGTAGCCCATCAGGCTCCGCTTGCATAATTCCCGGCAGTAGCCGCACCGGCCAGTCGAGCGTATCCTTTTTCTTCGGGTAGATCGCCGCAACAACGTCGCGGTCGTGCGTGATGAATTTCAGGAAGTCGCCGGCCTCCCAGCCAACGTCGTCGTCGATGAAAATAAACTTCTTCGCGCCGCTCTCAAGGAACTTGGCAACGCACGCATTGCGCCCGTCATCGACGTGCGGGTCGCCCTGGTGCATGAGCCAATCGGCGTTGACGCCTCGCTCCGTCAGGAGCTTGATAGTGCGAACCATCGCATCGACATAATTAGGTTTAGGCGTCGAGCCGGATGTGGTCGCTATGAAAAGGTCAGGAGAGCGGCCTGAGCCGCTCTCCATATAGTATTGATACGACATTAAGCCGTAGTCACCAGGCCGAGATTAATCAGGGCGAGGCGCACAGACCGCAGCAACGTGATCGTTGCGGTCTCGGTCGCGCCAGTGGTGATGATCGTCGCAACAGTCGGCTGCGCGATCGATGTGGCGAGGCCGTAGAACCCCAAGAGGTCCGTGGCTCCCTGTCCAATCAGCGTGCCGTCAGGCCCGCCATCGGTAAGCACTTTTCTAGCCATATCAGGCTTTCCTTTCAAGAAAAGAGGGAGCGCAATTGCGCCCCCTCAGAGTTTCGGAATTGCCGGTTAGGCAGTACCAGAGAGACGAACCGCGAGGCGCGGGTCGACCGTTTTGACGCCGTAGAGCATGTCGAGACGCCACATGCTCTCGTCGTTGATGCCGTCGTAAATCGGGATAACTCTTACAGAGCACCCTTTATAAGTGCGACGACCAACGTCCACAGCGCCAGGTGGTGATACGAGCGGAACACTCACAAGAGAGAAAGCATTCTTGTGGAAGATCATGTTCTGGTCGTACTGCGTCGAGGCAGTCAGCGGCACCCACGTCACGACATCGTTGTCGAGATCGGTAACGCCAAAGTCGCAGTTCTGATGAGCACCGGCACCGATTGGCGGCGGCGAGATCGAGAGCGCCGCAATGGCGTTCGATGTCGCAGTCGCGTCGGCCATAACCGTGAACATCTTCAGGTGGCTCAACCGTTGCTTCGTCACCGGGTTGACATCCCAGCAATTGGCAATGGTGAACACGTCGCCTTGGAGGACCGTATCCGACGCACCAGCCATTCCATCAATCGCGAGGGAGTAGGTGTTGGTGTCGCGGGTAGCCGCCCACGTTACTGTGGTCGAAATCAAGACCTGAGCGACGGCATCGGCGCTCGACCGAGAGCCAGTCGTGTGCCGTGCGACGTTCTGCGTGCTGTACAGGTCGACGCCAGCGACACGCCCGGTCTGACCGGAACGATACGCCGGATTGACAATCGTGTCGCTGAACAGCGAAGTCTGATTGCCAAGCAAGCCCCAGTGATCGGCAGGGGACAACACGGCGCAACGATCATTCTTCGGCACCGCCATCTCGTCGAGACGCTGCGGTCCCAATGCGAAGTCGGAGAAGCTGTTGATCGTCTGGCCGGGAGTACCCACCCAATTTGGCACGTCTTTATAGAGGGCGTGCAGATCGACATCCATCTGGTTGGCGAGTTGAACCATCGCGGGCTTGATAACGCGCTCGCTAATGTTCTTGATCGACAGGGTCAAATCCTGGCTCGTGAACTTGAAGTCCACGCCCTTGAACTTGTCGATGACAATCGTGGTCTTGCCTTCCTGGGCGTCTTGCGCGTCGGCAGTCTTGCCATCACGCACCGTGAAGTCAGCCGGGCGTCTGATCGAGATCGTGTCACCGACCTCATACCCGTTGATCTTCTTGGTGTAGTCTTCCTCGTAACCGCGAAAAACTTTCTTCGCCATGACGAGTTCGTTGTCCAAAATCATTACCGCCTCTTTGGCAATGATATCGGCTGTGAGTGTACGATTAGCCATCGTAATTCCTTTCGGTGGCTATCGACCGTTGCCGCGCCATTTTGCGTACTGTTCCATCGTCATCTCTTCTGGGTCCATCGCATTGAGCGATACGCCAGCCGTGTTGCCGACAGTCGAGGACGCCTTTGTGGGCGCCTGTGGTCGTGGTTGAGGTTTATTGCGAAGTGCCGCACCCAACCGAGCGTCGTGAAGGATTTGAAAAACAGCGGGCGACATCGCATTCTGAAGGTCTTGGGGTTTAATCCCAGCCTCCAGCGCGTAGTCGATATTCTGCTGCTCAACTTCCTCGGACCATCCCGGTATTTTGGCTTTGGCGTATTCACGGGTTTCAGCGAGACGCGATTGCAGATCGGCTTGGTTTGCCGACTGTTGCTCTTGCTCTCTTTGCTGCCCGCGTTGTTCGATGTTGGCGCGCGTCTGTTGCGCCTGGTTTTGCAGTTGCTGGTAGGCCATATAAGCGGGATTGGCGGCGTCGGGGTCTTGTCGAACCCAAGTTTGCCAATCGATCTGGCTGTATTCCTGCAATTGCTGCAATTCGCCGAGATGCTGTGCATCCAGCGTCCGGTCCTCGTTCGACCGCGTGATTTGCTCCTGAAACCGCTGTTCGCGGCCCTGGAGTTCGCGCGTAGTCTCTGCGAGAGCCTGGGTCTTCTGCGTGTAGTCGGCTTGAACCATAAAGCCGGCCTCGGCGCCCTTCGGCACCGTATACTTATTGCCGCCCCACTCGACCTCGACGGTCTCGTCGGTGGCGGTACTGGCAACCTCGGCCTTGTCGGGTTCTTCCCCGGTGGCTTCGGCTTCCTCATCTGTATTGGCGCCCTCGGCTTCTTCCGTGGCGTCTCGTTCTTCGGCCCGCCGCTCCATTTCCTCGGCGAGCAATTCTTCGGTGTTTTCCGGCTCCGTGTCCGTTTCCTCGTGGCTAGGTGCCTCGGCCTCTGCTGGGGGAGGATCGTTGACGACTTCGTCAGGGATGACTTCAAGATCGGGCATAGCGGTGCACTCCTCGCGGTTGGTGCGGATAACCCGGTCGCGCCGGGATCAGATTAATTTGGTTACGCGGCTAGAAGCAGAATTGCCCTGTCGTTCTCGTCCGACAAATACTGTTGATCGGCGCGGTATTCCTCAAGACCCTGCATCACCAGGATGGCGGTCATCTCGATCAGGCGCGGGTCGAGCCACTCGGCGCCCTCCGGCACCGCACGCTCTATGCGCTCCTCGGCAACCGCCAGAAGGCTGTCGAGATCGCGCTTGGGCTGTTTGTCAATTTCGGCCTTAAGCCGCTTGCGCGCCAATTTGCGAAGGCGAGCAATCTCTCTCTTCTTCTCCCGGCTGAGTTGGGAGAGCGTCTTTTTCGCCCAGCCAGTGCCGTGACCCCGGCGGGCGTCGATGCTGCCGCCGGCACCCGATGTCGTATTCGTCGTGGTAGTTGTTGCCGGTGCGTAGCCCCTAACTACTATTTCGGCGATAGACCCGAATGAGCCATAGCCGCGTGTTACGACTGTGGCGATAGACATTAGACCCTCTTGGCGTCAGTCGGCGACGTTGCGTCGTCCAGAGTAACCACAAAGGCGGTGGTGCTATCGTCTAGCTTTCTAACCGTCAGCGCCGTGCTCGAAATGCCAAACTGCATGAGCATTTGATGCATGGCGAACATGGCTTCAGCCGGCGTCGGAGCGGCGCCGTTGGCGGCATATGCCTCGGTCATGGCGACCGTGCCTTTTGCAAAGTCATAGGCGGCGGTGAGCGTCATGGCGTCGCCAGCGACTGATGGCGCGTAATTGCCTTGCGCCGTGGCGAGCGTGGCGCCGTCCGTGCCGGTGATTAAGTCAAGATCGGCTTGCGCCGTTGCCATCGCGGTGGCGAGGGCGGCGTTGTCTGTGCCGCGCATATCAGTGTTGGTCGTGACCGTGCCGATCGTGACGCCACTCTGATCCGCAGCGAGCGAGAAGCCAGTCTTGTCGGAGACCGTGACGCTGGTTGCCGTCGTCCACGCCGCGTCGCCCTGATTGCGGATAGCCTCAAGGCTGTCTGTCGCTGCCCACGTCGCGCCTTTGATCTCGGTGAAGGCGGCGACCATCTCGGTGTTGGTTGGTGGATCGTAGGCGTTCAGTGCATCGGTCACTTCGCTCTGAACCTCGGCGTCCCACGAAGCATTCCAAGGAATACTTGTGAGTCCTGAGCCGTCACTGGCGTAGCTCACCCAAGCCGCGTCACCTCGGTCGCGGATGGCTTCAAGGGTATCCGTAACGGATGACCAAGTGGCCCCCTTGATCTCGGTGAAGGCGGCGACCATCTCGGTGTTGGTCGGCGGATCGTAGGCGTTCAGGGCGTCGGTCACTTCGCTCTGAACCTCGGCGTCCCACGAGGCGTTCCACGGGATTGATGTTAGCCCGGAGCCGTCGCCCGAGAAACTCGTCCATGCGGCGTCGCCGCGATCTCGAATAGCCTGTAGGCTGTCTGTCGTCCTGTCGTATGCAGCCGTCCCGTCGTCTGCAATATTATCAAACACCGAGCCACTTGCCACGTCCGTCGCCCAGTTGGTTGGTAGGGCGCTTGAGATCAAATGGTCGAGGCCAATGTCAGCTAAGGCCGCGTCCGCTTCGGTATTGACCTGACCCTTCATGGTCGTGGACATTCCGCCGAGATTCGTGAGGCCAGCACCCGCTGTCCCCACTTGAGTGTTGATGGTGTCAACGACGGTGTCGATGGCAACGAAGCCTGTCGCGCCATTTGCCAGAGCGTAGGTGTCGCCGGTCTGGTTGGTGTGTCCAGTAACGCTACCAACGGCACCAGTGACGGAGCCAA
>Ga0255047_10001228_pt1 | contig 19078 bp, 32 predicted proteins | sample JV7_2_1_MG_FD_183640 | JGI IMG/M metagenome (GOLD analysis project Ga0255047, IMG submission 183640) | Seawater microbial communities from Jervis Inlet, British Columbia, Canada - JV7_2_1 | ecosystem: Environmental > Aquatic > Marine > Inlet | place: Canada: British Columbia | collected 2016-10-06 | reverse complement strand
CCGGTGTGGTTTGCGCAGAACCAAGGTTTCGTAGCATCCATGTGCACGCCGGCGCCGCCGGCGGTGGTCGTTCCGCTCCCAATGCAGACGGCGCCCGCACCTGTGGTGCCTATGGTGGCGGTCGCGCCGCCGGCGCCCGCCGGCGGGCCGCCCCCGCTGACCCCGGCCGCGTTCGCGCCTACCTTCCCCGATGACCCAGTCGTCGAGGTCGGGTTGCCGCAGGTGCAGCCCCCTGTTGAGGTCTCGCCGGTTGCGGTTGCGATAGCAGCGGCGGCAGACCCACAGGCCATCAAGGAGTCCATGTCTCAGGGGCCGATCGCGGTCGTGGTGGAAGATGCTCCGGGGCTCACGCCCGAGAATGTTCAGCGACTGCCTGGTGGTCGCATTATGGGGCAGACCGGCACCGGGGATGTTCCGTTCCTCGCGGTTGCGGCTGGTGTGCTCACTGTTGCCGGCGTGGCCGGCTTCTGGCTCTACAGGAGAAGGTCATGATCAACACGCGACTTGGCGGAGAGTACGTCCGCTACGCCCCACTGGGCCCAGGTGGAGACCCGCAGCTGTCATTGCAGGGTGCTTCGTACGGCGACTACGGCAACGTCGTGAGCCTCAGCGGCAAGCGCCGCGGGCTCGGCGAGGTCATTCGCTGGTCGCGTCTTGGGCCGGGTGGCGATCCGATGATGTCGCTGCAGGGCACCGGATGCGTTGGATGTGGTCCGACGAAGTCCCTGAAGGGCGCCGGTTGCCTCGGGTGTGGTCCGAAGTCCCTGAAGGGGCTCGGTTGCAGCGATTGCGACGGCGGCTGCGTCGGCTGCCTCGGAGGCCTGGGTGCCATCGACCCGACGAGCTGGCAGGGGATGGCCATTGGCGCCGTCGCCACCGGCGCGGCCCTCGGTCTCGGCGTGGGCATCTACAACACGGTGGCGAAGCGGATGGGCTGGGCGTGAGCCTGGGTGATCTCCAGACCTGGTCTCGTCTGGGACCTCGGGGGGATGCCCCCGCGCTCCGGGCGGGGCAAGTGCTTCGCGATTGGGAGCGGATGCACGTGAAGCGAACTCGCGCAGGACTTGCGGGTATCGAATGGTCGCAGAGCGGTCCTTCGATGGCGCCTCGTTCTTTCCGTGGCGTGTCGATGGGCGCGCTCGGGCAGCAGGCTCAGGTGAGCTTTTCTGAGGCGATTTCGCAGCTGGAGATCACGGACGCCCAGGTCTACAACGAAATCGCTGAGGCGATGGCTTCGGGGGTCGATGAGTCGGTGATCGACGGGTACAACGCGCAGTATGATGCGCTGCTGGACCGGTTGATTACGCAGCGCGAGGCTGGGGCCGCGGCGGGCGATGCTGACGCCGCGTCGTTGCTCCAGGACACGGCCGCCGTGCAGGACGCCTATGATGCGTTGCTGACGCAGCTGCAGAGCGAACGCGGGGCCCGTCAGTTCGGCGTCTCGAGTAGGGGCCTTGTCTGGGGGCTCGGAGTGGCGGCTGTATCTGCAGGCGTCTTGTGGTGGACCTGGACCAACCGTCAGCGCTAGCTGACATTCATCAAGAAAACTTTCGGCTAACCTGAAAAATGGCATCCGAATCGGTAAGGAGAACGTGAGCATGGCCAACAAGAAGAAGAATCGTAAGCGGAAGGCACCCCGCCTGGGCTCCACGATCCGCATCCGTCGGGTCAAGGGTCTCGGTCAGCTGAACAACCCTCGGTCGCTGACCGGCGCGGTTGGTCCTACGGTGCTGGGCGCGTTCGCGACCGCGCTGACGGTCTACGGGCTGCGCATGATGACCCCGAAGACACCTGGCCAGATGAAGGCCATGGAGTTCGCTCCGTGGATCGGTGGTCTCGTGGGCACCGTGTCGGCGATGCTTCTGGGCATGATGTCCGGGCGTCCGGCGGCGTGGGGCGCGGGAGCGGGTTCCGCGGTGGTCACTCTGGCGCTCGCGGGCTCCGAGGCGGCTGCCAAGATGCGGATGGCCAGTGGTGGCGTCGGCGCCATCGTGATGGAGCCGCACGCGAGCCGTGGCCATGGCGCGGGTCCGCTCGGCGCGATCGTGCCCGAGTACGGAAGTAGCCCGAGGACCGCCGGTCTTGGTGGTCTGGGCGCATACGGTGACCAGGTTACGCTCAAGGGCGTGAATGCCGCCGCCTTCGGAACCCCAGGTTTCGCCCAGTCGGGCCGTCGCTAGGACCCCGAGTAGGGGAAGGACACAGCATCATGTTGAACACCATCACGACGGTCCGCCTGCCCAGTGGCGAGGAAGTCGCATTCGTGGACTGGAGCGACAAGCCGGTCTACTCGACCTGCGAACTCGTTCACGGTTTCACCCGCCAGGAGATTGACCTGTTCGGCTACACGGTCGGGGATCCTGTCCCCGCCGCCGCGCCGACCGCGGTCGACCCCCGCACCAGCACCGACGCGGACACCAATCTCGAGGCCCCTGGCTCGATGGCGTCCACCGAGGAACGCCTGATCTACTCGATCAAGCCGGAGGTGCTCGCACTGACGGCCGATCCGGTCGATAACAACAGGCGTGACATGCAGTCTGCCACGTACCGAGAGGGGACGGGCGAGCCCATCCCGAACCCGGTGCAGCTCGGCGCACTGAATCAGCAACTGCTGCTCTCCCTGGAGATTTCGCAGAAGCTGTATGTGCGCGCTGGATTCGGCTACTTCAATGCGGGCTTCGGCGTGCACGGTGCCGGCGGCTCGATGACGACCGCGGGTGCATCCGGTCGGAACTACGCGACCAACGGCCTGCCCTCGCAGGAAGCGGTTCGCTCCTACGTGGTCCCTCAGTACATGGGCGGCCAGGAGAAGTTCCGCGTGTTCCTGAGCAACCCCGGCGGAGCAGCGTGCAACTTCGGTCTCTCGGAGAACAACGCGGTTCCGACGAACGTGGACTCGGTCCTTCGGGTCCGTGTCTATCTTGAGGGCCTCTACAAGCGGCCGGTGAGCTGAACGGCTCACGGACCATGCGGACGGCGTCGGCTTAGGTCGGCGCCTCCGGAGGGAGAATCAGATGGCGCAACTTTGGAAGATCCGCACGCCGGACGGGAACGTAATCACTCCAGGTGACTGGACGAGTGCGGAGCCGTTGTGGTCCACGGTCGAGGTCGGTGCGGGGTCGTTCCCGGTGCTCACCGCATTCAGCTACGCACAGGGTGGCACCGTGCCGGGCTCTGTGGGTCCGCGGGATGCAATCCTCACCGACACCAACCTGCAGGGCTCAGGCAACCATCTGCCCGAGAATGAGGAGCTGATCTGCTTCAACGTCTCGGTCGAGGTGTTCAAGCGCGGCCCGGCGGCGAACGTCGATGCGTTCCCGGATGCCGACAACCCCGGCGTTCCGCTCCCCGACATGCTGCGTCTGCAGCGTGACCTCGCGGTGGAGTTCAAGATCGCGAACGTCAAGGATTACACCAACGCTCCGCTCAGCTACTGGCCGGCGGGCACCGGTGTGTCGAGCCTGTATGCAGGTGGCCGCTCCAAGGTCTCGGCCGGCGCCGCGACTGGCGAGGTGGTGGCGTACAACGGTGGCACGTCGCGCATGGACCAGCGAGAGCTGGCTTCGGCGCTGTACGTCGCCGGTGGCGAGAGCATGGCTATCGACGTGCGGCCGTCGCGCGGCGAAGTCCAAAACCTGAACCTGGCTCCCGACAGTCGGATGGTCCTTCGGTTCTTTCTCGACGGCTACCGCCGCCGCCCGGTCGCCTAAGGCCGAGAGGGAGACAGTCAGATGGCAATCAAAGAGATTCGGCTACCAGACGGTTCGGCCGTTCAAATCGACGAGTGGCTGCATTGGCCCGCGTTCTCGACGTTCGAGGCGTCCAAAACGGCTGCCCTCGACCTGCGTATCTTCTCGTACGTGGTCGGTGGTCAGCTCCCTCAGTCCGGTACCCCGGCCGGTGGTCGTCGCAGTGCGACCATCACGGACACCAACTGGACGTCCCGGAGCAGGGTGAACCACGACGAGTCGTACCTGTTCTACAGCATGACGTACGAGCACTTCGCGCTGGAGAACAACGAACCCTACACCACTGATCCAGCGGATCTGCAGGCGACTCAGCCCGTCCTCACTGGCACCAACCTGCGCCTGCTTCAGCAGCACGTCATGTTGGAGCTGTTCGTGGGTGCTGGCATCAGCAAGCCGCAGGCGAGCGCGCCGCTGAGCTACTACGGTCAGGGCGTCGGCGCCCAGGCCTACGGCTCGGGCGATGCCCTCACCATCGCGCAGGGTGCGGCCACCCAGCTGAATCTCAACTACGGCACGGCCGGACCGGTCTCGCCGCGGAATCAGCGCACCTGGGCCCTCCCCATCAACATCGCCCCGGACCGCGTGGCGTTCGCACGGCTTCACAGCCCGATCGGCGTCGTCCCCGACCTGGACCAGGACTACTCGCTTCGCGTGTATGCAGACGGCCTCAAGCGCCGGCCTGTGGCCTAGTTCGCGGTCAGCTGTACATGGTGACGCCCCTCGGGTTATCCTCGGCAGGATGGCCGAGGGGCGTTTGTCGTTTGAGGGAGAGCTTGGATGGACGCTGCTGAGCGAATTGACGATCTGCCAGAGGGAGGGCTGCTCTACGAACCGCGTTCGCTGTGGTCGGTGCAGGCCGTGGAAATGTCATCCCTCCGCCAGGAGGTCGGGATGCCTCGCATCCACTTCTACAACGGCGGCAAGCATCCGATCACGCTGGACCGGGTGGCCATCCACGGCATCAACTACGACCTCGCGGTGCAGAGTACGGCCCAGGGCCTGCCCACCCACGCGAGCGCGAGTGCGGTACAGAATGCGGTGTCGCTGAAGATCGGCGTGCCGTTCCGGAACCACTTCTCCCGCAGCCCGGTCCTGATCGACGGCCTGGTGCCGGAGCCCACCGGTCTGACGGGCCCGCGCGCGGCGGTGGCGTCGGCCGGCGGCACCTACTTCCCAAGCTCAAACTGGGGGCTATCGTTGCTCAACCTGAGCAAGCCGTTGTACTTGCCGCGCAACGCGGCGATCGAGAGTTCGTTCAGCGCGGTGCGCCGGCCGGACTTCGATGCGGGGCTCGACCCCCGCGGGTATGCGGTGTGGCAGCAGGAGGGTGGCTTGTTCGCGGGCTTCTCCCGCAGCTTCGATTGGCCGATCCTTGGGCAGGCTGCTACTTCGTCGGAGCTCTCCGATCCTGTGGGAACGGTTCCCGAGCAGGGTTGGCCGTATGCGCTGACGCCGCTGCAGTTGGGCTACGGTCCGGTTCCGCAGACTCCTCAGTTCTGGGACCCGACCGGGCACTTCTCGTCGAAGCGCTTCCGGGAGCAGGAGGCGACGCGCGCGGGGTCTTCGAAGCTGACGGCGCTACGCGTCATGCTGGACCAGCGTCAGATTGACGATGGGGTCTCGGATGCGCTTGGCGCGATCAACCCGCGTCCGACCATGGAGTCGCTCGCGGGCAAGATCGGAACTCGGATCCGCACCGCCGATGGTGGCACCAAGGAATGGTGGTGGCGCCCCGGAGCTCCGCTGTCGCTGGTGGCTGACACAATCACGCCTGCTACTGTCTACAAGCTGGCCATGCCGATCACTCTGTCTCCCGAGGATTCGCTCGATGTCCGTGCGATCATTCCCGCGATACCGAATCTTCCGCAGGCTACAGCCGCGCGAACCATGAACATCGGCATCTCGTTCAACGGGTTCGCCACGATCGAGGGATGAAGATGACCGTAGAGAACGCCAACCAACTTCGCGCAAACCTGGTCCAGCTCGCCTCGGGATCCCTAGCGGATGGCATTCTTCACGAGCCACGCGCCTTCTATGACGTGATCGACGTGGACCCCGATGGTCAGATCACGCCAGGTAACCCCGAGGTCTTCAAGAACGGCGAGCGCCACCCGATCCGCCTGACGCACATGACGGCGGCGCTGGCGGCCGAGACGGTAGAGGACCAGCCGGCCTTCCAGGACGAGCGCAACATCCAGCGCATCGGAATGCGGATGGAGTTCCACAACCAGTTCTACCAGAACCCTGAGTTCCTACCGCTGCCGCTCTGGGGCGACATGCCCACCGCGGCGTCTCCGCAGGTGAGCTTCGGGACGTCAGCCTGGGAGTTCGATGTGCCGTTCATCCTGAGCGCGCGCGATACGCTGACGGTCGAGGTCGAGCTTTCGTCGGTGCCGAGTTCCGCACGCCGCGTGAACGTGAGCTTTGTTGGGATCGGCTTGTTGTCGGGCCGCGAGTATTTGCTGAACAGCGAGGCTTCGCTCGACAGCGTGGTCAGGACCAAGATGTCCTCCGTCGCATTCCGCAATGATGGTTCGGAGCCCATGATCCTGTCCCGCGGCACGTGCAATGTGTCTGCCCCGGTAGATGAGGACGACCCCACGGGCGACATTCGCGTGCTGAGCCTGCAGGTGCGCCAGGTGGGCAACGGCACGAATGCCAACTGGTTCCAGGGACCGACAGCGTTTCCGCTGATGCCGGCCGTGCTATGGGGCGTGAAGTCGGGCCGGTGCGTGGTGCACAAGTTCCCGGGTGACGGTCTGCTATGGGAGCCCGGCGAGGGCATTTCGTTGGAGCTGCAGTCCCTTTCGGATCTCGTGCCGCCGGCACGGGTCTTCGTGGGGCTGACTGGCTACATCACGGTGAGCTGATGCATTTGTACGCGCCGACGCAGCATGTGAGGACGACACTGACCCAGGAGGCGAAGGTCATTGTCGGAACGGACCATGATGGACCCGTGGGGAGCTACCGGGAGGTGCAGATCCTGATCCCGGATGGCAACTCGGTCTATGCGATGCTCGACCTGCCTGTGCAGGATGCGTTCGAGTCTGGCGGTATCGGGCCGAATCGAAACTACAACATGCCGATCATGCCCACATCGACGACCATCAAGTTCAAGATGGGTCCGGCCCAGTTTCTGACGGCGGTCTCGGACACGGGACTGGTTTTCGCTTCGGTGATCGTCGAGCACTGTCAGGGCTAGATGGATAGAACGTACACCAGACCCGAACCTGCTCGAGCCTGGGTTCAAGCTGCGTCAGCTCGGACTCGGGGTGAGCTCGCCGGGCTTGGTGGGGGCTCCGGGGGCCTTTCAACGGCGCAGTGGTCGGCGGCATCGCTGATCGGCAGCACCGCGGGGGGCGCGCTGGTCGGGTTTGTGTCCTCTGGTAGCCGGGAGGGCGCCATCAGCGGGGCCCTCTTCACGATGGGGCTGTCTGGGGTCGCTGACGCGGCCATGATGGGCCGCGAGGGCCACGGTCGGGCCGCGGCCCTTCTGGGGCTCACGGGCGTTGCGGGGCTCGCCGCGAGCCTCTATCGAGCATTCCTGCGCTGAACCCGTTTTCGACTGCCCGCCACCCGTCGCCAACCCGGTGCGGTCATGATACGATCCATGGGCCTGGGAGGTGATTCATGGGAGTTTGGGGTGAAGTTTTCCGCACTGTGGTGCGAACTGGCGTGGCTAGTGCCGGCGCGGTTGCCGCGAGCGCTCCCGAACCTGCTCCTCCGCCTGGTCGCCGGCGCCGGAAGGGCGGCAAGGCGGGGTGCACCCCGTGTCAGGCCGTCGATCGTATCCAGAAGGCCCGAAAGGCCTACAATCTCGGAGATTAGTCCGTGATGGACCGATGTTGCGTCTGCCTGCGACAGCTGCCGCAGGACCCGGTCCTGCGCGAGCGACTGACCAAGGCCTATGGTCGGGATGGCCAGCCGATGGTGCATGTGCACCGCGATCAGTGCGATGCGCAGATGCAGTCGATGATGTCGGGCGCCGCCTCGATGGCGTTGCACGGCGGCCGGCTCTATCTCCGCGAGAAATATCCACGGATCTCCGGTATGGTGGAGAAGTTTGCAGCGCTGCGTCGAGCGGCGGCTGATCAAGAGGTGACGAATGGGCCAGGGTGACAACCAGACCGACGAGGAGTTGAGGCGTCTGCGCAAGGGTGATGCGCAGGGCTCGGGATCCCCCCAGGGGTACGTCGCGCCGGGGGGCACCCGTGAGGTCCCGGGCGACGGCGACGCTCCGTTCAGCAAGTCGCCTCCGTTCCCGGGTCTCCGTGACCTGCTGCTGTCGGACACGCTTCCCGTGCTCTCCTACGTAGAGACCGAGGAATTCGATGTCGAGCGTGCCCGGCTGCTGACGATTTGGCTGGAGCATGTCGCGGGGGCGGCCGACTCGATTGCGTCGGTGATCGCGCAGGTCAGGCAGTTGCCTGGTGACGAGTGGTTTTCGATCGGCGTCATCAATGGGACGATCGCGCCCGTGTCGCTCACGCCTGATGCGTCCACGTGCATCTTCGGTAGCCGCGATGCGTACCCGGCGGAGTTCCGGACGCCGGCGATGCCCGCGGGCAACGTCTGCCGGATGACTCTCACCTTCGACGTGGGTCCCTACCGACAGATGCGGTTCCTGGTGGGCAATGCTGCTGATATCGCAGACGGCGGCACGCTTGAGCTGCATGGGAGCAAGAGCGACTAATGCCCTCTGGAGCACAGCCGAACGCTATCGGTTCGAACCCGGGCCCTATCGGAGGGGGCGGCGGCGGGGGCGGCGGAGGGGGCGGTGCGGGCGATGGCATCTACACGCCGCGGCCGGATAGTTTGGTTGCGATGTATGACTTCAGCGGAGACCTGCTGGACACGGGTCCTCACGGTATGGATCTGACCGCGTCGGGAACGCCTTTCGAGTACACGGCGGGCTGTGGCCTGGGCCTCCCGCCGCCGCAGGGCATCCCGTATGGCTCAAGGAAGTGCGCAAACCTGGCCAGCGGGCAGACCAATATCGTCGGCGACAGCTCCCCGGATTTTGACCCCGCGCGCATTGCCGGCGAAATCACTGTGCAGCTGTGGGCCCGGATACCGGCGCCTACCGGTGGCGATGCCAAGCTGGCGGTACAAGGAAGTTCGTTCGGCAATGATGCCAACGCCATCATGTGGGGGCTTGGCTACAACCTCAACGGGATTTACTACGTCCAGTATGGCACCAGCTTGCATCAGGTGATCCTGCCCAAGGCAGATGCGAAGGCGTGGCACTACGTAGCCTTCACGCGGAACTTTGCCGGCACCGATGTGGATATTTACGTTGACGGTAGCCTGCGTAAGTCGGTTGTGCTTGATGCCCCGACGGGCGGGTTCTTCGGCAGTACCGGGCTTTTGCAGGTGGGCACGTTCAACAACTCGGGCTGGCACGACGGCGCGATACTAGGGCTGCGCATCGACAATGAGGCCCTGACAGCTGAAGAGATCGAGGAGAACTACGCGCGCGGCGCATATGGATTGGCGGGCTGACAATGGCATCTGGAACACAGCCAAACGCAATCGGCTCGAACCCTGGCCCTCTCGGAGGGGGCGGTGGCGGTGGTCCGGCTCCTGTCGATAGTGTCTTCGGCCGCACAGGTGCGGTGGTCGCGGTAGCGGACGATTACGCTGCATCGCAGGTTGATAACGACTCTGCCGTGTCCGGCGCGCATGTCTCCGATGCGCTAGACGTGCTTGCTGCGGCTGCGACGGCTGCGCTGGCGATCACGGCTCCGTTCATGTGGGGCGCAAACAACGTCTTCGCAAACACGGTGACTCGTTATCTGTTTCCGATGTTCGACAACGGGGCGGCGCAGACGAGTCCGGTTCAGGTTCCGGCGTTTCGTGCGGGCACGATCAAGAATATGCGGGTGATGCACAACGCGCCCGCGGGCAATGGAAATGACATTGTCTACACGCTGCGCGTCGCGGGGGCGGCCTCGGCGCTCACTGTGACGCTAGCGAGCGATGTGTCTCAGGGCAGTAATCTTGTGAACACCGTGGCTGTCACGGCCGGGCAGTTGTTGGATGTTGAGGTCACAAAGGCGGCCGCCATTGGCGCCTCGCCGATCGATGTCGTCCTCATAGTGGAGTACGCCTGATGCCGGTTAGACGATACCTGAAGACTGGTTGCATGAAGACGTCCGATTTGAATCGGATCATGCCGACAGATGGGGCGGTGACCGCCCAGAACATGTCGCCCGATGGGGCTTGGATCGATATTACGGTTCCTGCGTCGGGTGCTGAGTCCCTAGACGAATACATGCTCGATCACGGGTGGTCGTTTGTTTCCGAGGACCCTGTGCTGCCATTGGGTCTGGGCGAGGTCGCCATCCCTGTGCTGCCCAATGTGGAGGATCTCACCTACCCCTGCGAGCGTGTTGGAGAGAGCGACTCGGGCTTTTTCGGCTGGCGGATCCCGGATGACTTTGGCTCTCTCTACGAGTGCTACATGGTAGTCATTCCACAAGCCACGATGATCGACGCTGAGATTTCCCTGTTCAGCACCTATGCGGCCATCGGTGAGGCCGGCGACGCATATACTGAGGCGGACTGGGACATCGGATTCAGTGGAGCTCAGTTCGAGTTTTGCCAGCTCGATATGTCGTCGGTGCTCCAGGGAGTCTCGCTGAGCGCGGGGATGCAGGTAGGCGTCCAGTGTCGCGGTTGGTCTATTGGTGGCAACCTCGACTACTACAACGGAGTGTTTCGGTATCTGAAAGGGTAGCGTTGCGGCTATTTAGGCCGGGTTCGGAGTCAGATAGATATGGGCAATCGATACACGCATACGTCCGTGGTTCCGATTTCAGGGAGCCGTAGGATCGATCCTCACGCGCTGCTGGACGTGATCAAGGGTCTAGGTGTCAAGAGGGCTGCTATCGGCACGAACGCCGATGGTGACCTCGTCATCCAGACGGTGGCGCCCCTCGACCAGGGGACGCTTGTGGCGGCTGTCTCGACGCATAGAGGGCAGCATGACGCCCGGCGGCTGGCCCGTGCCCGTGGTAGCCGGTTCGAGGACGTCGGGCGGCGCACCAAGCGGATACTGTCGGCCGGGTTTGAGTACCCCCCGAGCAGTGGGGCGAGGTTCGATGTGCGAGAGTCGATTGAGACTATCGACGCTTCGGTGGGCGTCTTTCCGGTTATCCTGGACGCGATCGGAGACGGTAGCGACTTGGAGCTTGGTGATGCGTCGGAGGTGGGGGCCTACCTTGCTGCTGCGCGGTCATGGGACCGCGGTGTGCGCGTGGGCGGATCCCAGGTGAAGCGGGGCCTGCGGTCGGCCTCGAGTCTGGGCGAGCTCCGGGCAGTAAAGGACACACGAGAATGATCAACGATCCGTACGGCCACGTTTTCTACGCTGCAGTCACGCTTGTTGGAGGCCTGGCGACGGCCGCTGGCATCGTCATGGTGGCCCAGGGCCGCGCGCGCGAGGTCTATCCATGGGCGGCGGCGGCGGCGGTCTCTGGCGGCGTTGTGGGGGCCGTCTACGCGCTTGGTGGCGATGAACCCCCCAGGGGGCTGGTCAAGTGAAGCTGTTCGGTCTTGGTGCTATCAAGCCGGGTCTGGGGACTACGGTTTGGCCGGCGGTGAATGTGCAGCAGATGGGGTGCACTCCTCCTCGTCAGTTCACGTCGGCCGATCCGCGCTATACGCTGCTGAGTGGCAACGTGGAGGATGCGCTTCACATCGCATTTCCACAGGAATACTTCGAGTGGTGTCAGCAATATCTGCGAGAGAAGATCAGCCGTCGTCCCTCGATGAACACGCCGGCGGCGGTGAAGGTGGAGTGGGCCCTGGATGTGTGGGCCCACATTCAGTATGCGCTGATGGCGCTGAACATTCCGCTGGGTCCGAGCACGCCCAGGCAGAATGGTCTGGACATCTCGATGATCGACCGAGGCGATCATCCGGGTCGCCGTGAGCGGTTCAACAGTCGCAGCGAGGTGATGGAGGCGTTCTGGTACGCCACGATCCGGTTCTACCGGGACCTGGACCGGTCGCGCGACATTGCCATTTCCATGAACAAGAAGGTGTTCATGGATAGCGCGACGCGCGAGCGCATCGCGAAGGCTCCGCTGATGCCAGCTCCGTTCATGACGATGGTTCCGTGGTGGTATGGCATCCCGGGAGATCGGAGCGGCGGAATCAACTTCAGCAATCCGCTTCGGAACCTGGTTGGCACCCACTGCATTCCGTGGATGGTGGGCGGTGATCGGCTGCCTTCGAAGGACAGCTCCGACGCCGCACTGCTCGCCAGGGTAGCCGGTGGGAATAGTTTCAAGCCGCAGGCGACGTCGATTAGGCAATGGCGGCTGTGGTCGCTGCGAGAGCACTACTCGTGGGGTCGCGATGACGACTGGCGTGACGAGTACAAGATGCCGAAGGTCGGAGGTGGCCCGTTCTTCCCACGGTACATGGGCACCGTGCGCGACACGGTGGGTCTGGACGTCTACATCCAGCGCGTGAGCCATGAGACTGGCAAGACGCTTGAGGGCAATGAGCAGGGTTGGTACCCGACGCTGCAGCACGTGATCAGCAGCGGTCTGCCGGCGCTCGTGAACGTGCTGACTAGCCTCCGGTATGAGGCGGCGATCCGGAGTCACGTGGGCCGTTGGGTCGGCATGTCGGCACCGGTACTCGGTGCGGATGGCACCCCTTCGTTCCCGATGCCTGTCACCTGCGAGGACTACACCGATATCGTGAATCAGCACATTGATGCGATCACGGCCCGCGCCCACCATAACGTGTCGCAGCTCAGCGAGGGCGGCGACCCGGATAGCTGCAACGACGCAGATGGCTTGGCTCGTGACACCTGCAGGAAGCTCCAGGAATTCAACGCGGAGTACATTGCCAAGATCCCGATCATGCAGCAGGTGCTGCAGGTGCTTGAGTTCATCATGCACAAGCTCATCGACCATGTGGGTTTGGCTGTGGGCACCGGACCGCCCTATCGCGTGGTACTCCAGCCGTTCACTCGCGTTGTCAATGATCAGCGTTTCGACACGGCTGTGAAGGGGTCGACGGCCACGATGATCCCGTTCGTTTCGAATGCGATGATGTGGCTGCAGGATACGCTCGACATCTGGATCATCCCGTTCGTGCCTGACCCGACGCCCGAACTCACCGACACCCAGCGGTGCGATGAGACCGCGAAAGACAAGGACGGCGTGGTGCGGTGCGTGAGTACGGTGATTGGCGACTGCACGGCGGTGATATTTGTCGATGGAAACGCCGTGTGCCTCTCAAAGTACACGCCGGACCAGTGGGCCAATCGGATGGGCAAGGGGCCGGATTGCGGCGCGGTCGTGACAGCGATTGGGTCGCAGCTGGGCATTGACCTGCCCCGCAAGCAACGACTCGAGGCCGTGGCGATTTGTCAGCGGGAGCAGCGGGCCATGGTGCCTGCCGGGTCCACGCAGAGGTTTGTCGAGCTCAATAGGGACGTTTCCCGCGTGCCGAGTGTCGCTGTGCCCAGCAAGGGTGTGCCGTGGCTTTGGATTGGTGCTGCGGCAGTTGGAGTAGTCGCGGCGACGCGGCGGAAAAGGTGAAGGAAAATGTCTGAAGACATCACAGCAGCAGCGTATCGCAAGGAACTTCGTGATCTGGCCAAGCAGGCCAAGGACGACTACCAGGAGCATGGTGGCGACCAAGACGCCAATGAGTTCGTGAGCGAATGGCTGCATCAGCACGTGGATGGTCACCAGTGGATCATCTACACGAACTACAATTCGCAGGTGCTCGGGCACAGCAACAACCGGGACGCCTACTTCGACGAGTACGGCACGCTGGAAGCGACCGACTACGGGACGGCCATGGCGCAGATGTCGTTTGCGGCGATGCAGGCGGACCTGGCCGCCCTGATCGACCTCAACGACTTCGAATGAGCCCTGCCTGCTATGGATGACGTCGACGCGCTGACCGAGCTCTACCATGTGACCTTCGACGGTAGCCTAGACAGCATCGGTCAGGGTGGCCTGGACCCCTCGGTCGTCGGGGTCTGGGATGATTCTAGCTACGGCGCGCATAGCCGTGGCCGTGTCTTCCTGACCGACGAGGACGGCATCCAGTTTTGGTACAACCGATTCGAGGAGCAGTCCAACGCGCGCAGCGACGACCCCCGTGAGGACGGTGCGGTGCCGGTCGTTCTGCGCGTTCGGGTGCCGGAGGACTTGCTGCACGAGGACCCGCTGGGCTCGCGCGACTCGCTGGCCGGCGCGTACTACGTCCTGGAGCCCATCGGGCCTAGCGATATCGAGCTGTGGGACGGCGACGGGTGGGTGGAGCCGTCGGACGGTGTGGATCCGGAGCTGGCGCTTGAGTGGGAGGATGACTCCGACGTGGAAAGCGGCGGCTACTGGATGTTCAACGACTCGAACCCGCTCGCGGCGCCCGATACCGACTTCGACTGGCTTGACGAGGGTCCGGAGTAGCTCCCGCCTGCGCGCCCCGGTGGGCGCTGCAGGGGGTAGGTTCGGTTGGGCATGTCGCGTCGGGTAGGTATGGCGGGGCTCGGACTGGCATGTCGCGTCGGGATGGGTCGGACTGGTACGGGTAGGAGCGTCGCGTCGGGATGGGTCGGCCTGGCATGTCCGGGCATGTCGCATCGGGTTGGGTCGTTCTGGCAAAGCGCGGACTGTCGCACCGGGGCTGCTAGGTTCGATCGGGCGCGGCTTGTCGCATCGGTTTGGTTGGAGAGTGAACGGATCGGCATGTCGCTACGGCACGGGCGGGCTGTGGACGGTGCGCCTCGGCGAGGGTAGTCGCGGGGGGACGGGAGGGGTTGGAGCGTTACGGGACGGATTGTCGCAAGGATGTGGTGCGGGACGGATTGTCGCAAGGACGTGGTGCGGGCCGGCGATGGGCGGTAGGTCGCATTGGCTTGGGCGGGTCGGGCTAGGCATGTCGCATGGGTACGGCAGGGCTAGGCATGGCGCGGCATGGCCAGTCGCGGTGGTGCGTCGCGGTTCGGATGGGGGGGGCTAGGCGTGTCGCTATGGAGAGGTTGGTCGTGGCTTGTCACAGCGGGGCGGTTGGAGCGTGGCTGGGGTTGGGTAGTCGCGGGGGAAAGGCGTGTCACGGGTTGTCGCGTTGGCATGGGGCGGAAGCGGGCATCCCGGTGGATGCCCGCCGGTCGTCATGAGGTCTTCGGTGCGGGCTGCATGCTGAAGTTGGTCACGTTGAACTTGCCGCTGCCCTGGCTACGGTTGGCGCCGAGTCCGTTCTCCTGAGCCATCCCGAGCATTCGCCTGATGTCCGACTCGCCGAGGTGGCGCTTCTCCTGCGGTGCGGTCGATAGCACCCAGATCTCAAAGAACAGGGTGGATCCGGGGCCGACATAGTCTGTGCGCTTGATGGCCGAGCGCGGGCCCTTCGGCGTCATGATGTGGATCGGCCCTTCGTCGGTGCCCTCGTCTTTGGCGGTGATGTGGATCTTCGGCCCGCCGCCGTCTCCCTTGATCTCGAACGCATGTTGTAGGATCTGGCGCGAACCTCGTTTCTTCGAGGTGATCCCGAGGACCGTAGCGCACTCCCGGAACATCGCCTTCACCTGGCGGGTCTCGATGAATGGGCCTTGGTCGTCGCGCTTGAATCCGCACCACATCTTGCTTGCGACGTCTTCGGTCGCCGCGTCGACGTCGGGCATGTGATCCTCGATTTGGGCCTGAGTCTGCTCGTCTGCGTGGCCTGTCTTTGACTCTACCCATTTCTGAATGAGCTCGGGGTCACGCGGCACGCCGCCGTCGAGCCGATCGCGCACTTCGATGGAAACGCAGTAGCTGTCATAGAGGTGGGCGCTGTCGATCACTGATGCTGTTGTCATTTACTTTCCTTCGGGTGTGTCTAGGTTTGTCGCGTTGGATTGGGGCGTGGGGGCGCGGCTTGTCGCTATGGTCTGGTCACTCTACGAGAGATCCGGGGGCGTCCATCCTTGATCGATCATGGTTTTCTTGAGGTCGTCTACGAGCCCCCGCTGGTGGTCCAGCATCACGGTTGTGCCCTTGATGGCTTTCGAATGTCCGCAATCGCAGTAGCTACAATCTGGCTTGTGCCCCACACGCATCGCGTTGAGCATCTCATAGAGAGCCAGGCCGGAGGCTTGGCGGTTGTTGGTTCGCCGTTCGGACTCGTGCTTCTTCCAATCCGCCTCCCGTTCGGCGATCCGGTCGAGTCGCTTCGCCTCTGTCTCTGCGGATAGAAATTGTACGTTGGAGGCGCTTTGCTCGTTCTTGGATCTCAGGATGAAACGACGGTGTGAAAGCACGCTCTGTGAGAGGATAAAGAGCGTTCCGAGGAACATGAGTGTGACTGCGAGTGGCCAGCTGATCATTCCTGTATCTCCCCGCGAAGCTCTTCCTCGCGCCGTGCCAGCAGACGCCGGCCATCGATGTGCTTTGTCCATCCGCGGTGCTTGCAGTCTAGGCAGTTGTATTCGACGAAGAAGATCCACTGCCGTATCCCGACCTTGCCGAGGTTCGGCTTCTTACGGCCGGTGGCGACGATGTTGCGCCCACGGCGTGGTGCGGATGCGCCTATGCGGCATTTTGCGCACCGCAGCTGATGCGGATAGCCGGCGCCGGAGTTAAAGTTCATATCGTCCTCAAAACGGCACGAGGTCTGTGCAGTCGCTTTCGGTGTGCCGCGCCCAAAGCGATTTCTTGATCGAGTGCCACAGCCCGAGTACCGAGCTGCGCCCCTTGTGCTTCCACGTCGAGCTGTCGCTGTCGTGCGACCAAAGCATGAGATAGATCTCGTAATAGGTCATGCCGGTGCGGAAGCGTCGATAGGTCATGCCGCAGCCTGGGCACCGGTCCGCGTTCCCGCTGTAGCGACTCACGCGGCCTCCACTACGCGTTGCACGAGCTTGCGGGCGACGGGTGGGCACACGGCGTTTCCGAGGCCCTTGATCGCGTCCTTCCGTGTCGCCCCCTCCGGCCACGCGTACGTGTCCGGGAACCCCATGGCGCGCGCGTTCTCGCGCACGGTGAGTGGGCGATAATACGCGCCGTCAACGATGGCCCATTGATCCTTTGTCGTGACGGTGCGGATGGGCTCACCGAGTCCGACGCCGGGGTGCCCCGTGACATGCTGGGTCAGAAAGCGCTTCCCGTGGTTCCCTCGCCCCTTGGCTACACGCTCGCGCACCCGTGGCGTCGACTCCGACACACGCTTCCATGGCGCGGTCGAATCCCAATCGATGCAGGGGCCGAAGGCGACCTCCGGTGAGGGCTGCATCTCGATTTTCTTGCCGCTTCGGCTGGCGACGATGAACAGCCGATCCCTGCGCTGAGGCACGCCGTGCTCGCTTGCGCGGATCACCATCTCCTGCAGTGTGTACCCGAGGGTTTCCAGCGCGGAGCGCCAGGTGGGGTACAGCCGCCACCGCCGGAAGTCGACGACATTTTCAACGATGATCGACTTCGGCCCGGTGATGTCTGCACAGTCGACGACGGCCCATGCGGTCGCGCGCAGCGCGTCGTGGTACCGCCGTCGCTTCGGCTGCGAGGCTTGGCTGTGGCCCTGGCACGCGGGGCTCGCGAGTAGCAGCTCGTACTCCGGAAGGGCCGACCAGTCCGCTTGCCGTAGATCCTGGCATGCGTGCTGCGCGCTTGGGTGGTTGAGTGCATGCGCCTCGACGGCGAGTGGCCAGTGGTTTGCGGCCCATTGCACGTCAACGCCCGCTTGCTCGGCGCCGAGGGTGAACCCTCCCCAGCCGGCGAATAGATCGATCGCTTTCATATCGAGACCCCTGTCACCATATCTGCGAGGGCATCCCATGCGCCCTCTAGTCCGTCGTGGGTTACGCCGTGATCATTGTTCGCGAGCACTCGACCGGCGCCATGGCATCGTTCGCAGTCCCGCACATTTGCCTCGTCTGGATCCGCGTTGAATCCGCTTCCGTCGCAGGACTTGCACGGTGCCCAATCCCCAAACTCCAGATCGAATAGCGACTGCGTATGGCATCCGTTCGGGTCAGTGGCTTGGAGCCACGCGGTCAGATCCTCAAGCGTGCTTTTCGCTGTCAGGGTGGGGTGGCCCAACCTGTAGCCCGTGGTGGCTTCATTCGCGAGATCGGCTAGTTGCTGCTCTCGAATGGTCATGCGGGCCCCGCGTGCGTCTCGACAACGATAGCTGCGAGTAGATCCTCGGGTAGCTCCTCGGCGATTTCGGAGCATGTGTCCGCGTCCCATTCGCGATTTTCATTCCACGATCCGGGGTGGTGATCCCAATACATCGCTTTCAGGGTTGCTAGCGCGAACTTCTCTAGTTCTCCGCGCGAGAGATCGGCTAGTGCCGTTTTTACTCTATCCATGGGGCCCTCCAGTCGGTGCGGGTTTCCGGCCCGCGTAGTGTGTCGACGGGCTACGCGCCCGCGGTATTCATCGTGTGGCGATCACATCCGCCGCCATGGCGCGCGCGCATGCGTTGCATGTCTGGACGTGCTCACCCGCGTGATCGTCGTCTGCGAAGCGCGAGCACTCATCACAGCGTTCGAGTTGCCACCCGTATTCGTCCGATTGGGACCATACCCACCCGGGACACATGGGGTCGCATGCGTCCGGGCGACCCATGCACAGCGGGCGGCGGAAGATCGCGGCGATTGCTGCAAGGATCCGCCTCATTGGTAGACCTCGCGTTCAAGGTGGCGACCGACTACGCGATCGCCATGCATGATCTCGCGATACCAGCGGGTGGCCGTTTCCCCGTTGACCGGGCACACGGTAGCCAGCACCTTGAAGCGCTTTCCCGGGGTGAGTGCGACGACATCTAGCTCGCGAGCGACATCGGCCGGCAGCGACTTCGGATTGCCTCGCATGAGAGATGATCGGGCAATGAATCCCGTGCCACCGAGGTTCTCCGCATACGCGAGATAGTTGTATGTGCCGCCGTATTCGTCTCGAAAGACTGCGGGCGTAATCGTTTCCATGTTGACCTCCAGTCGGTGCGGGTTTCCGGCCCGCATATCAGTGTGACGGCGGAGTGCGCCGCAGTATTCACGCGAAAACGACGAAACGATATCGAGATCCAGCGAGTGTCGATCCGCAGCAGTCGCATCGGCGCGCGGTGAAATCGGTGTGTCCGTCCTCGGTTTCCTTATCGAAATCAGGACACAAACCGGATCCTAGTTCCGTGAGGCCTTTCGCGATCTCGAGATCGCGATCGTCGTCCTCATGATTCTCGCCGTTGACATGTGCGAGCATGCAGTCGGAATCCAGCCACAGATTTTCTCTCAAGATCATCGCCATTGTCGGCCTCCAGTCGGTGCGGGTTTCCGGCCCGCATGTCAGTCAGACGGCGGAGTGCGCCGTCGATTC
>Ga0255047_10001224_pt1 | contig 19100 bp, 21 predicted proteins | sample JV7_2_1_MG_FD_183640 | JGI IMG/M metagenome (GOLD analysis project Ga0255047, IMG submission 183640) | Seawater microbial communities from Jervis Inlet, British Columbia, Canada - JV7_2_1 | ecosystem: Environmental > Aquatic > Marine > Inlet | place: Canada: British Columbia | collected 2016-10-06 | reverse complement strand
GGCTATGACGATGAGGGAACGCCTGCACGGCGGGTCGACATCGTCAAGGAAGGCACGTGGGTTGGTGTCCTCTCCGGAAGAGATTCTGCAGCTATTGCAGGCCTGCCGCCGGGTGGAATGGTCCGTGCCGACGGGTACAACCGCCTCCCGATGGTGCGAATGACAAATGTCGGGCTGCTGCCTGGCGAGGGAAATCTCGACGACATCATCGCCGACACCGACGACGGTGTGTACATGGCGACGAACCGCTCGTGGTCCATTGATGACAAGCGTCTCAACTTCCAGTTCGGGACCGAGATAGCGTGGGAGGTGAAGAACGGCGAACTCGGCAGGATGCTGAAGAACCCCACCTACACAGGGATCACCCCGCAGTTCTGGGGATCACTCGATCGCCTTGCCGGAGAGTCCGAATGGGTGCATTGGGGCACGCCGAACTGCGGAAAGGGTCAACCAATACAGGTCGCTCACACAGGACACTCTGCTTCGCCCGCCCGGTTCGCCAACGTACGTGTGGGGGTGAAGGCATGAACAGGGGACAAGAACTCGTCAATGAGACCTTGGAGATCGTCGGGGAGCGCGCCAATGCGGAAGCGTTCGCGGATACGGGGATCACGTCGCTCACGCGCTTCGCCAACTCGTTCATCCATCAGAACGTCTCGGAGGACGTTGAAGAGATCGCCCTCAAGGTGGAAGTCGATGGGAGGGTTGCCAGCTCCAACACGACGGCAACGACGCCAGATGCGCTCACCCGTTTTGTCGACGCGACGCTCGAAACCGCTGCGTCCCAGCCGGTGGACGAGGGCTTCGGAGGCTTTGGTGGCCACACCGAGTCCGTCGCAGGTGACCAATGGGACACCGCAACGGCTGAAGCGGACCCACGTGCACGCGCCGAGGCGGTCAAGGACTTCGTGGACGCAGGAGATGGATTGCTCGCCGCTGGTTACTGCGCGACTGAGGCACGCCACCACGCCTACGGCAACACCGCAGGGCGCCGTGCGCATGGCCGGTTCACGACCGCAGTGGTTGATGGAATCCACCAGACCGGTGTGTCTGCCGGATCAGGACATGCCGCAGGGCAGGCACTCTCAGCGCTCGATGCCGGTGCTGTTGGAGCGCTTGCTGCCCAGCGGGCGAACGACAGCGTCGGGGCATTCGATGCAAAGCCGGGGGAGTATCGAGTCGTGCTTGGACCGGAGGCAGCTGCCACGATCGCCATCTTTCTCAACGTGTATGGCTTCAACGGCAAGACGGTTGAAGAAGGTATGTCGTTCGCCGATCTCGATAAGCAGCAGTTTGACGAAAAGTTCAACCTCTGGGACGGTCCCACCGATCCGGGAGCTCTCTACACCCCATTCGACATCGAGGGAACGCCGAAGGAACACCTTGATCTCATCAAGGCTGGCGTCACAACGTCGCTGCTCCACACTCGCAGGACAGCGAAGAAGGCTGGGACCGAGTCAACGGGTCATGCGGTGGCCGGAGCCGAGATGTGGGGACCGTTTGCGATCAACATGTTCGTTGGAGGTGGAGATAGCTCCGTCGGTGAACTCGTCGCCGGAGTTGACCGTGGCATCTACGTGTCCACGTTCAACTACTGCAGGGTGCTTGATCCCAAGTCGCTTGTGGTGACTGGGTTAACGAGGAATGGGACGTTCATGATCGAGAACGGCAAGATCACGGATCCCGTGACCAACATGCGTTTCACCCAGTCTTTTGTCGACGCTCTTGCACCGGGCAAGGTCGAGGGACTGGGGAGCGATGCCCGCTATGCGGATTCGGAATTCGGGCCGCTACTTGTGCACACACCGTCACTCCAGCTTGGAAGCTGGAACTTCACGGGAGGGGCGGAGGGCTGATGAACATTCTCGGGCCCCAAGTGGCTGCAGCGGTATTCACCGACCCTGAGAAGGCCGATGAGGCATGGGCGGCACTCGCCGATGCTGGCATCGGATCCGCGATCGTCACCGATCCAGGCATGTTGGGGAAGTTCGAGCTCTCGGTGATGGTCGAGCGAGCCGACCTGGAGCGAGCCCAAACCGTCCTCGCCCCCCTCATCAACCCCGAAGACCGAAACCCAGGGTTCTAAACCGGACTGAGTCCGGTCTGTGGCCCAGAGAACCGATCGCTACGCGGGTGCGTTGGCGGCTTCGGCCTCTTGGTCGGCGATGTCCTTGCGGACCTCGTCCATGTCGAGGCTCTCGATTTGACCGATGAGGTCGATGAGTGCTTGCTCCGGCAGCGCACCTGGCTGGGCGAAGACACCGACCTGCTCCTTGAACGCGACAAGCGTCGGGATGGAACGGATCTGGAATTGGCCTGCGAGCTGCTGATGCTCCTCAGTGTCGACCTTGGCAAACACGATGTTGGGGTACTTTTCGGACACCGTCTCGTAGGTGGGAGCAAACATCTTGCATGGTCCGCACCAATCTGCCCAGAAGTCAATGAGGACGATGTCGTTGTCCTCGATCGTGGACTCAAGGGTCTCAAGCGAAAGATCTACTGTGGCCATTGTGAGATGTCTCCGTTTCGTGTCGTGTTGTCTTGAAGCATAGCAAGAGTGTCAACTACCCCGGGGGGTATCATATTCCCGTGCAGGGATGTGCCATCCGGGAGTCGTACACTCCGGGTGATGCTTGCCCGTACGACGCTCGTTCACCTCGAAAAGGTTTCCGTGCGCGCCGGTGCGGTTCGCATTCTCCAGGATGTCTCCTTCACCGTCGAGCCCGGCGATGCCGTAGGCATCTTCGGTCCGAACGGCGTTGGGAAGACAACCCTGCTTCGGCTCGTCGCAACACTGCAACCGGCAGCGACCGGTATCTGTTCCATTCTCGGTGTCGATCCCTCGACGCCGGAACGCTACGACGTGCGACACAGAATCGGATACGTTGGGCATGCGCCTGGCCTGTACCCCGAGTTGACGCTCCAAGAGAATTTGGAGTTTGTCGCTGACGCCCGAGGCATGGATGCATCAGCAGCAGCGAATGCTCTCGATCTCGTGGGGCTCGGCGGTGCGCTGGATCGTCGAGTCGATCACTCAAGCCACGGCATGCAGCGACGTGCCGAGTTCGCTCGGGTCGTCATGATGCAGCCAGAATTGCTGCTCCTCGACGAACCGCACTCGGCGCTCGACGCAGACGCCATTGATCTCGTCGACGCCCTCGTATTCCGCACACTCGACCGCGGCGGTGCGGCGGTGCTCGTCTCCCACGACAGGGAACGAGTCAACTCGCTCGCAACTCGGACCCACGAGATCAAGGACGGCACACTGCTGTGAGCACGCCTTCCTTCGTTCATCAGGCAATGACAATCACGCGACGGGACCTGCTGCGCGAGCGGCGCTCGGGTGAGGTGTTGTGGGTAACGCTGCCCTTCGGTGCCATAGCTCTTCTCCTCATCCCGCTTGCGATTGGTACGGACGCTCCCATGCTGCGAAGAGTCGGACCGGGGATGTTCTGGATCATCGTGATGCTGTTCGGCGTGCTGATCGCCATCCGCCAGACGAACGCAGAGACAAGAGCTCAGCGTGACCTCGTTGCCCTAACGGGTCTAGACCCCGCAGCGATCTTCGCAGGAAGAGCCTTTGCGAGCTTCCTCCTGCTGCTGGTATTCGAGGTCGTACTCGGCGTCGTCACGATCGTCCTGTACGACATCTCGCCAGAGGGATGGCCCATCGTTCCTCTGATCCTCCTTCTCGCGGCCGCGGGACTCTCGCTACTCGGCACGCTTGCAGCCGGCATCGTTGCGACGGGTCAGTCAGCAACAGCGCTCGTTCCGCTCCTCGTGGCCCCACTGTCCGTTCCGCTGCTCCTCGGAGCGACACAAGCCCTTGAAGCCTTACGGCTGGGCCGCAGTAGCCTCTCGTGGGTGCTGATGATGATCATCGTGGTTCTGCTCCTTGCAGTCGCTGGGGTCTTGTCGGCACGTCCCCTTCAGGAGACCGCATGACGACAATGGAACGACGCGTTTCTGTCTGGCCATGGTTCGTCATGGCCGCCGCGGGACTCCTGACATTCGTTGCCGCGTTGACTGTTGCGGCCGATGCCGTCCAGGGCGAACTCTCACGAATTCTCTATGTACACGTACCGGCTGCATGGCTTGCCTACGTCGCTTTTGGCGTGACGATGGTGGCGTCAGCCATCTACCTCTGGAAGAAGGATCTCCGATGGGATCGGCGCGCCCTCGCCTCGGCCGAGATCGGCGTGCTCTTTACTGGCCTCACGATTGCTCTCGGGATGATCTGGGGAAAGACAACATGGGGCGTCTGGTGGACCTGGGACGCCCGCCTCACCCTGACAGCGATCATGTTCTTTGTGTATGTCGGCTACCTGGCGCTGAGGCGCACCACCGACGATCTTGACGCCCGTGCGAAGCGGGCAGCAATACTCGGTGTGCTTGCCGTTGCACAGGTGCCGCTGGTCCACTTTTCAGTCGTTTGGTGGCGATCGCTCCATCAACCGCCAACGCTCATCAAGCCCGAAGGCCTCTCGATGGACACGTCAATGGTCGTCACACTGTTCATCGCGGTATTCAGCTTCACCGCTATGTATGTGGCCATGATGTTCAAGCGAACCGAGCTCGCTCGCCTTGAGGACGACGTATTGATGGATGAACAGACCGGCTCCGGTCCGGTTGCAGGTGAAGCCGTTTCCAAGCCTGATCTGACGAGGGGTCCCTGATGGAAATCGCCGAACAGTGGAATTGGGTCATTCTGGCGTACGGCGTTACCTACGGCACGCTCGTCGCCTACTCGATTTCTATCGCGCTGCGGATGACCCGAGCACGGAGGAAGCTCGGTGAGGTCGAGTGAAGCGGTATGCCAAGTTCGTCATCCCTGCCGTGCTCCTCATCGGTGTGCTCGTCATTCTCATGGCGAATCTCAGCTCGTCACTCGTGTACTACAACACTCCAGCCGAGGTCGTGGCCAGGGACGCAAGCGACGCTCGTCTTCGGCTTGCAGGAAGGGTCACGCCCGGATCGGTTGTCGAAGAGTCAGCAACGGTTGCGTTCGTTGTCGAAGATTGCGACACGTCCGTTGGGGTGGTGCACACGGGTGTTCCACCCCAACTGTTCGCCGAAGGCATCGGAGTCGTGGTTGAAGGCACGTGGGATGGATCACTGTTCGAGTCCGACACGATGCTCGTCAAACACGATGAGCAGTACCGCGCAGATGCTGGCGACTACGACGAAGACCTGCATTCCTGCTCAGAGTCGTGATCGCGCTCGCCGGATACGTCGCAATCTTCGTCGCTCTCGGAGCGGCGATGGGTACGGTCGTGGTGGGGATTCGGCATCGCACTGACGGCTCAAAGGCGGCGCTGCGCATTCCGGTTCTTGTGTTCTTCTTCGCATCCATCGCGTCGTTCCTGCTTCTCGAGATTGCGATCGTCACCCACGATTTCTCGATCGCGTACGTAGCGAACAACACGTCGACGACTACGCCATTCCTGTTCCTGTTCGCAGCGGGATGGGCCGCGCTCGAAGGCTCGATCGTGCTGTGGGGCCTGCTTCTTGCCGTATTCACCTACCTCGTGTGGAGGCAACTCGACAAGGTCGACGGTTTGGGTGTGCTGGCCCTTGCGGTGATGGGAGCGGTGTCGATCTTCTGGTTTGGTCTGATGGCCTCAGCCGCCAACCCCTTCGCAGTCTGCACACAATCGGGCGGCGACTTCTGCCTCAACTCTTCGTGGTGGCCGCTTGCCACTGCGGCGATTCCCACGGACGGACTCGGTCCGAATCCACTGCTTCAGAATCACTTCCTCATGGCGATTCATCCTCCGATGCTGTACGTCGGCTACGTCGGCTTCACGGTTCCGTTCGCCTTCGCGATCGCTGCGTTGTGGCGCAAAGACAGCGGTCGCTCGTGGCTTGACCGGACGCATCGTTGGTCGCTGATCTCGTGGGCCTTCCTCATCTTCGGGATCCTCCTCGGCGGCTGGTGGTCGTACGAGGTTCTCGGGTGGGGCGGATACTGGGCTTGGGATCCCGTCGAGAACGCTGCACTGCTTCCATGGCTCGCTGCAACAGCATTCATCCACTCGGCGATCGTGCAGCGCAAGCGCGGCATGCTCCAAGCGTGGAACTTCATCCTGGTGATCACCACGTTCGCTCTCACCATCCTCGGCACATTCCTCACTCGCTCCGGCGTCATCGCGTCAGTGCATGCCTTCAGCCAGTCGACGGTTGGTCCGTTGCTGTTGGGATTCCTTTCGCTGATAGTCGTCGGCTCCCTCGCACTGTTCGCCGTGCGTGCGAAGGATGTGGCACAGGCGCCGAGGCTCGATTCCCTCTCCTCTCGTGAGGGATACATCCTTGCCAACAACCTGATCCTCACGGTGTTCGCGTTCACCGTTCTGTTCGGCACGTTGTATCCCCTGATCGTTCAGGCGATGTCAGGCGATGAAGTCGCAGTCGGCCGTCCATTCTTTGACCGTGCCGCTGTACCCCTCAGCCTCCTCCTCCTGCTCGTCCTTGGCGTCGGCTGCATCTCGCCGTGGAGGGTCGCAACCCCTGAGCTGCTCTGGAGACGTCTCCGAGCGGCGATTGCGACCGGTTCTGTCGCTGGCGCATTGGCCGTCGCGCTCGGCGTCGACTCGCTCTCAGTTGTGACAACGATCGCGCTCGCCGTCTTTGTCATCACCGCAATCGTGATCAGTTTCTTCGAGGTTGTTCGGCAACGCCCAGAGGGCGTCGGCCCGGCAGCGGTCAAGGTGTTCGGGAACGATCTCGGGTACTGGGGCGGCCAGGTCTCCCACATTGGTCTCGCATTTGTAGCCATTGCGCTTGCAACCACGTCAGGGCTCGCCGTGAGGGAGACAATCGCCATCTCACAGGGAGAGTCGGCTGTTGTCGACGGATACTGCATCGAATACCTCGAGCCGTTCAGCCGTGCCGAGCCCAACCGGGCGGTGCAGGGTGTCCGAGTCGCGGTTCTCGAGTCGTCGTGCTCGACTGTCAAGGCCGAGCTCGAGCCGCGCATCAATACGTACGAGGGCTCTGCCCAACCCATCGGCACGCCTGATGTGTGGACCGGGTTCGTCGACGACGTGTATGTCGGAATCGCAGGTGGTACGACCGAAACGATCGAGTTGAATGTGTTCGTGTTCCCGCTGCAGTGGCTTCTCTGGGCTGGCGGATTGATCGTTGTCTTGGGCGGCGTAGTCGCTCTCGGACGGAAACCCAGCAGGCGTCGCCGAACGTCAGATGATGTGACAGCACAGGAAACAGGAACGACACATGTCTGACAGAGCCAAGAGCTACCTCGCGATAGGTGTGTCGCTCGTAGCATTCGCGTTCATCGCCTTCACCTTCTCCGCCGAGGCTCCTTCAGATTCGCCGACTGAGGATCGGATCGAGTCGCTGTCTTCTGCGATCCGCTGCCCATTCTGCAACGGCGAATCCCTCGCCGACTCTCAGGCAGGTGTCGCAGCCGACTATCGAGCGCTCATAGAGGAGCGTGTCGAAGCTGGCGCCACCGATGAGGAGATCATGGATGAGTTCGCTGAGAACTTCGGGGATTCCTTCATTCTCGACACCTCAACATCGGCGTGGTCGATTGCGCTGTGGCTGGTCCCAGTGCTCGCCCTTCTTGCAGGCGGGGCCGCAGTCTTGGTGATCAAACGTGGAGCGTCGCACAGGGAGAGCGTCGATGGCTGAAGGCACTCAGGAACTGATCGACCTCATCACAGAGGAACTTGAAGACCTGGACAGACAGGTCGCTTCCGGCGAACTCGATACGGAGACTGCCACGGACTTACGAGCCAAGTATGAGTCCGAGATCGTCTCACTGCTGAGCGCGAGAGCTCAGGATTCCGAAGTCCGTGCTCCGGATGACGAAGGCAGCTCGAGGCGTCTCTCAGGCAGGGCGTTGGTTGGTACGGCTGCGGTTGCGATTGCAGTCACCGTCATCGGTGTTTTCGCTGTCAACTCCCTCACTGGTCCGTCGACCTCGGGCGTCGAGGGTGTTGCCAGCGACGTGGTCACAGGCGAAGGCGGCATCGATCTGTCTCAGGTCTCCAATGAAGAAATGGAAGCGGTTGTCGCCGAGAACCCGAACGTCGTCAATATGCGGCTCGCGCTTGCTCGGCGCTACTTCGAGGCCGGAGAATTCGACAGTGCACTCACCCACTACATGGTCGTGCTTGACAATGAGAAGCACCCTGAGGCGCTAGCGAATGTTGGATGGATGACATACATCTCAGGCAGGCCTGACATCGCGCTTGAGTACGTCGAGGCTGCGCTTGAGCGCCAGCCCAACTTCCTTACAGCCACGTGGTTCCTCGGCAACATCCAGTTCGAGCTCGGCGATCTCCCTGCTGCGAAGGAGGCGCTGACAAAGATCGTTGACGCTGACGGCATCCCCGACGAGATTCGGGATGCGGCTGAGACGCTGATCGCCAGAATCGAGCAAGGATGAACGACGCACAGCGCGGATCGCGCATTGTGTGGGCTGTCATCGCAGCAGGTCTTGCGTTTCTCGTTCTGGCTGTGATCTTCGCCGGACGATTCGGCACGGATCCGGGCATCTCATCGTCGCCACTCATCGGTCAACCCTCGCCCAATTCTGAGATCGCTCTGATGGATGGGTCAGGGAGCATCGAGATCGAGGACTTTCCGGATGACATTCGCGTCATCAACTACTGGGCTTCGTGGTGCCTCGGCTGCAGGACGGAGCATCAGGCGCTCATGAGAGCGGCTCTCGACTACTCGGGTTACGGCGTCACGTTCATCGCGATCAATTATCAGGACACGCCTTCGAACGCTGCCGAGTTCCTTGATGAACTTGGCGAGAGCTCTGTCACGGTGTACACGGTGGATGAGGACTCACGAACTGCGTTCGAGTGGGGTGTGCTCGGACTACCCGAGACGTTCTTCGTCGACCGCGACGGCATCGTGGTTGGGAAGGTCTCCGGTCCGGTGAGCTACGAGTTGCTCTCGCAGACGATTGACCAAATCATTCTTGGAGAGTCCATCGGCGAGATCGAAACTGGCGAAGTCGAGAACCGCTAGCCAATCCAGCGGGCATGTCCGAAGAGTAAGGTCAGTCGTCTACTCGATAGGAGCTGCACGGCATGGCGCGCGTGAGATACATGGTCGACAACGTCGACGAGGCAGTCGGCTTCTACGTCTCGATCCTCGGATTCGAGCTTGATCAACAGTTCGGACCAGCAATTGCGATATTGAATCATGGTGATCTCGAGCTCGTCGTGTCTGGACCGATGACATCGGCCGCCAAACCGATGTCTGATGGTGCCGAACCCGGCGCTGGAGGGGGCTGGTCCAGATTCGTGCTCATGGTCGATGACCTGGAGTCCTTGGTAGCGGATCTCAGAGGCAAGGGTGTGACGTTCCTGAATGACATTGTGGAACAGGGCGGCCGCAAGCAGATTCTCCTTCAGGATCCTTCAGGCAATGTGGTTGAATTGTTTCAGGCCGAGTAGCCCTCGGAACGGCATTTCTCCAAGGTTCACGGCCGCGACAGTCTGATAGCTGTCACCCGACGCCACTACCCTCCCGGCCGACAGCTACCTCCGGAGGATTCCTTGTCATCTGCCGAATATCGTTTGCCTCGCACGGTCGTTCCGAGCCACTACGACATCAAGATCGAGCCCGACCTCGACGGTGCATCCTTCAAGGGAACCGTTGGCATTGACGTTGACATTGCCGAGCCGACATCCACAGTCACGCTGAACGCGATCGAACTCGAACTCGACCGCGTCGACATCAGGGTGAACGGAGAGCGTCGCAGTGCTGAAGTCAAGCTCGATGAGGAATCGGAACGAGCCACACTCACGGTTGACGAGGATCTCTCCGTCGGTCCCGCACGGATTGTGATCCGGTTCAAGGGAATCCTCAACAACGATCTCCGCGGCTTCTACCGCTCCGTGTACATGGCGGACGACGGAACCGAGAAGGTCATCGCCACAACCCAGTTCGAGGCCACTGACGCCCGTAGGGCCTTCCCGTGCTGGGACCAACCTGAGTTCAAGGCGACCTACTCGGTCAGCCTTGTAGTCGACGATGACCTTATGGCCGTCTCCAATGCAGCTGAGGTCGGGCGCGCGCCAGCAGAGGGCGGAAAGGTGCAGGTCGATTTCGCCAGGACCATGAAGATGTCGACGTACCTCGTTGCGTTCATTGTCGGTGAGTTGGAAGCGACCGAACCCGTCGACGTCGACGGAACACCTCTGCGGATCATCGCGCCGCCAGGGAACATGCATCTCACCCCGTTCGCTCTGGACATGGGTGCGCACGCACTTCGATTCTTCTCCGAGTACTACGACATCGCCTACCCAGGCGACAAGCTCGATATGATCGCGATCCCAGACTTCTCGTTCGGCGCGATGGAGAACCTTGGCTGTATTACGTACCGCGAAACCGCTCTCCTGATCGACGTTGAAAAGGCCACGCAAGCTGAAGCGCAGCGAGTAGCTGATGTGATCGCCCACGAGATCGCCCATATGTGGTTCGGTGACCTCGTCACAATGAAGTGGTGGAACGGGATCTGGTTGAACGAAGCGTTCGCAACGTTTGCTGAGCTGAAGTGCGTCGATGCCTACAAGCCCGAATGGAAGAGCTGGTTGGTGTTCGCAGGCGGCCGCGCGCTGAGTCAGGAGACGGATGCGCTCAAGACGACGCGTCCGATTGAATTCGAGGTTGTGTCACCTGAGGAAGCGAACGCGATGTTCGATGTCCTCACGTATCAGAAGGGTTCGTCGGTTCTCAGGATGCTCGAGCAGTATCTCGGTGAGGACGCATTCCGCGCGGGCGTCACCCGATACCTCAAGACCCATGCGTATTCGAACACGGAGACGAACGATCTGTGGGCCGCGCTTGAGGCAGAGTCAGGTGAACCCGTCGGCGAAATCATGGATACATGGATCCTGCAGGGAGGATTCCCACGGGTATCTGTGACGAGCGACAACGGCGGATACCGTCTCTCCCAGGAGCATTTCAGGTTCCTTGGCGAGGGCGACCAGACATGGCAGGTGCCCGTGCTCTATCGCTCCGAGTCGGGCGATGGCAAGATCGTTGTTGGAGATCAACCGGTAACGGTGGAAGCCGGTCCCGGGTTTGTCGCCAATGCTGGTGGCGAAGGGTTCTTCCGGGTCAACTACGACGAGGATCTCCTTGGCGACGTCATCGATGGTCTGGCGGATCTAGCTCCGATCGAGCGGTTCTCCGTGATCTCCGACGCGAAGGCCAACGTTCTTTCTGGCGATGTTGAGGGCGCCGAGTTTCTCTCGCTCGTATCGAATCTCACCGATGAGGACGAGATCGATGTGTGGGGTGCAGCAATCGGCGGCCTCACAGAGCTCGACCGCGTCGTGTCGTCAGATGACCGCGACGCCATGCGGGCATTCACTGTTGGGCTGGTGTCTGGCAAGGCCGAGGAACTCGGATGGCAGCCGATCGAGGGTGAGTCGGACCGCACAAGGGCAATGCGCGGCCTCCTGCTCCAGACGCTTGGGAATCTAGGAAAGGATCGGGCGACGATCGCGGAAGCACGGTCGGTGCACTCAGGCGGCGGAAATGTTGATGCTGAAGTGGCAGAGGCCGCACTGATGATTACCGCGTCGAACGGCAGCATTGAAGACTTCGCTGTGCTGATCGAGGCATCGGACAACGCCGCCGATCCGCAGACGAAGATCAAGCTCATGCGCGCCGCTACGGCGATTCCTGATCCTGCTGCTGCTGAGCGAATGATCCAGATGGTCCTCGACGGCGATATCCGTTCCCAGGATTCGTTCTGGGTGCTTGCCCGGTTGATTGGGAATCGGGACACGGGCGCCAGAGCTTGGGAGTTGATCACGGAGAACTGGGATGCGATCCTTGCATCCTTGCCAGTTCTCAACGGTCGTCGCATGCTGGATCTTGTCCAATACAGGTCGGAACCGGACGTTGCTGCCTCGATCATGAAGTGGCTCGAGACCCATCCGATCCCGAGTGGTGACCAGCACGTTGCCCAGAAGATGGAGCAGCTCCAGGTTCGTGTAGCGCTCCGCGAGCGCGAGGGACACCGTCTCGGAGCGGCGCTGGAGAGCTGAACCTCGTCAGGTAGCCGCTCTCAGGAGCCACAATGCGAGGTTGCCGCCAGCGATGACTTTCTCGCGTTCAACCGCTAGACCAGCTTCCAACGCCATTGCGGGTATGCCGCCAAGCTTCAGATAGCGACGGTATTCCCTGTAGTGGGTTCGTCCCGCGATTCTCTCAGGAACCGCCGATATGGTGCGCATCGCATGACCCTTGAAGGTCAGACTCCCCGAGTAGTAGTCGATGACAAGAACGCGGCCGTCAGGGCAGGTGACGCGGGCCATCTCACCCAACACGGCGATACGAGTCTGTGGATCGAGCTCATGAAGAAAGAGTGTTGCGGTTGCGAGATCGAACATTCCTTCGTCGTAGGGGAGTGCCGTGGCATCACCGAGTCTGAGATCTGCGCGATCACCGAGCTTCTTCGTGGCTTCGCCGAGCATCGCACGAGACAGGTCGATGCCGTGACACGTCGCGCCAGCATCGGCGTAGAACTCGAGAAACGTCCCGGTACCACACCCCACATCGAGCACTGTCATCGAAGCATCGACGGGGTGCAAGCGCATGGCGATCGGACGCAGAGGGGCGTCGAGGGGCTCGAGAACCCTGTCGTAGTATCTGGCAATCCGTCCGTAGGCGTCGTGGCTCTCATCGGTCATAGGTGACTACGTTACCCGCCTGCAGGGGTCCGTTCCGGTAAGGTCGAGCCGTCCAACAAGAGGGAGACCATGGACAACATCGATTGGCAACACCTACTGTTTGATTTCAACGGACGCATCAACCGCGGCAAGTTCTGGCTCGGCATGGTGGTGATCTACGTCGTTCCGTGGATCTTCTGGATGATTGCACTGGCCGTCAATTCGGCGATTGTCTACACACTCCTCGGGCTTGTGTACCTGCTGATCATCTGGCCAGCTCTTGCCATCAGCGTCAAGCGATGGCATGACAGGGACAAGTCCGGGTGGTGGGTGCTCATTGCTTTCGTGCCGCTCATCGGCTGGCTCTGGGCATTGATCGAGACCGGATTCCTCGAGGGAACGTCCGGTGACAACCAATACGGTTCCGACCCGCTCGCTGGTTGAGTTCTCATCGTTGTCTCATCTCGGTGTGACAGCGTTGCGGCATGAAACCACGGATTCTTGTAGCCGACGACGATGAAATGATCGCGGCGAGTCTTCGCCGCGCTCTCATCTACGAAGGCTACGTAGTGGACGTTGTTCACGACGGTGCCGCAGCACTTGTATCTGCGCGGGATCACGACCCGGACCTTGTCGTGCTTGATGTCATGATGCCCGAGCTGGATGGGATCGAGGTGTGCGAACGTATCAGGGCTGCGGGGGACACGCCGATCCTGATGCTCACAGCCAAAGACACCATTGCCGATCGAGTTCTCGGTCTCGACTCGGGCGCTGACGACTATCTCGTCAAGCCTTTCGCATACGACGAACTCCTCGCGAGGGTTCGTAGCTTGCTCAGGCGTTGGCAGCCAGGCGAGCGCGAGACGCTCACGTGTGCTGATGTCTCAGTCGACGTCGCCGGATTCGAAATCGTCCGCAACGGTCGCAACGTGGAGATGACAGCGCTCGAATTCCGACTCTTCGAGTACCTCATGCGCAACCAGCGGATCGTGCTCTCGCGGTCCCAGATACTCGAGGCGGTCTGGGGACTCGACGTGGACACGACCAGCAACATCGTTGACGTGTACATCCGATACCTGCGAAACAAGCTGGAAGCTGAAGGCGAGGAACGATTGATCCACACCGTCCGCGGAGCGGGCTACATCCTGCGGTGCACTCAGTGAAGATCCGTTGGAGACTCACGTGGTATGGGATCGGATTCACCGCCCTCGTGCTCGTCGGAATCATCTTCTTGCTTAGTGCGCTCATATCAGGTTCCGCGGCAAACGATCAGGATGAGCTTCTCTCAGACATGGCAGATGACGCGGCGGTGGAGCTGTCGTCCACGGAGGTGGCCGCTGCAGAGCCTGTCGCTCCGCCCGGGGTCCCCGACGCTGAGACGTCAGACCAGCCGTTCCTCAGCGTGTATGACGACTCCGGTTCAGTCCTGTTCGCCACAGGCACCGTAGGCGGGCAGGCACTCGAGCTTCCTCGATCGGTTGTTGCTGAGGCGACCGAGTCAGGGTTCGCTTCCGCATCGTTCTCCGGTGTGCGCAGCGAGGTGCGTGCCTGGCGCGACATTTTGGGTGCTTCTGGCGTCGTCGCAGCTTCCCAGAGCGAGCGGGTCGTAGCGACCCAACTTCTCGGTGCGCGGTGGTTCATGGTGGTGTTCGGAGTGATCGCTCTGCTCGCGGCCGGCGTCGGCGCCTGGTTCATGGCTGGCCGTGCACTCCGTCCACTCAGAGCCCTCGCCGACACGACTGATCGAATTGGTGGCACCGGGGACCTGTCCGCCCGTCTTCCGGATGTTGATCAGGATGATGAGGTTGGGGTATTGACCTCGTCGTTCAACGACATGATCGGAGGCCTGGAGACTGCCCGAGCGGACCGCGACGAGACAATCGACGCGCAGAAGAGATTCGTCGCAGATGCCTCCCACGAGCTCAGAAGCCCCTTGACGTCCATTCGCGCAAATGCAGGCTTCCTGGCTGAACACGGCGACGCATCGCCTGACGATCGAACCGCAGCGATCAGCGACATTCGAAGTGAGGCCGAACGAATGAGCGGTCTCATTGATGAGCTGCTGAGGCTCGCAAGAGCTGACGCGTTGGCCGATCATGCTGCAGACGTCCGTGTCGTCGACCTTGTCGAGATCGTACGATCGGTGGCCGCACGGGCCCGTCACCTCTCCATCCGCCTTGAATTGGAGCTCCCTGAGCGGGCGGAAGTGCGGGGTCACGAGGATGAGATCGCAGAGATGATGTGGATTCTCATCGACAACGCTGACAAACACGGTGGGAGTGCGGCCACCATCGACGTCCGGTCCGATGGCGACCCGGTTGTGGTCGTTGTTTCAGATGATGGCTCCGGTATTCCTGCCGATGATCTCGACCGGGTGTTCGAGAGGTTCCACCGCGCCGACCACGCACGCACCGGACCGGGACACGGCCTCGGATTGGCAATGGCCCAGGCGATCGTTGTTCGTCACGGCGGAACGATCGACGCAACCAATCGATCCAGCGGGGGGGCAGTCTTCACGGTCACTCTCCCGAACCCACCGGCGCTCGATTGATGTAGCCGAGAGCCAGCTCGGGCCTACCAGTAGTCCGCACGCCCACAGTTCTCATCGAGCACTCATCTGGCACCCATTGGCGGCTCACAGTCGAGGCCGAGAGTGGGCCCATGACCAAGCAACTCACCACCACCCAACAGCGGGGACTGCTCGACATTATCTGGGCGATCGTCCTGCTTCAAGGAGGGATCCTCGTCCTCTCAGCGTCGGAGTCCTTCATTGCGAATTTGACCCAGGGATTCCTGCTCATAGCGGTGTTCATCCTCACTGCTCTTGCGGCAGCTGCGACCTTGCTTGCGGCACGAGGACTTAGGCAGCGCAAGCGTTGGGCGAGAAGGCTGACCCTGACCGGCGAGTGGTTTGTTCTCGTCATCGGAGTAATCGAACTCATCGCAACCCAGCTCATCGATCCGGCAGGAATCGACCTTGTTCCCCTGATCACAGGCGCGGTGATGCCCATCGCGGTCCTTGTGCTGATGAGTCGGGCGAAAGGACTCTTCGTATCTGGAGACGAAGGAACAGAGACCGTGGAGCAGTTACCTGAACTGGAGGCAGCGGTCTGATGGCAACTCTTCTACACACGGATACTCCGATCGTCGTTCCCGATGCGCCGTCAGGTCCAACGTCGGTTCTGGAGGGATTCACGACAGGGGACTCGGTTGGCAACCCGCTGTACACGGTCATCGATGAACATGTGATCGCCGCAGTGCTCCTGGTGCTGGCTCCCGGGTTCATGTGGCTGGGCGCGAAGTGGATTCGTCGCATGGCAGCTCGGCGTGACGGATGGGCACGCTCTCTCGTCGAAGCACACGATGGTGCGCCCATGCGCCGCCGGGTCGCCGTGTGGGCCGTTGCGCTGTCCTCTGTGCTTCATCTTGCACTTGTGTTCGGACATGATCTTGATCGGTACACGGCGCTCTACCTCTCAGGAGCAGTTGTACTCGGCCTCGCCGCGAACTGGATCTTGCGCGGCACCCGGTCGACGCTCGCGGTGCTCACAATCCTCGGATCGATCGTCGCGTTCTGGTTTCTCGGAGCGCCAGCGGATCAGCTCGGCCTGGTCACGAAGCTGCTTGAACTCTTCGGACTTGCCCTCTTGGCCCTGCCGACGGGTGACACCTCTCTCAGAAGACGCCTCGCCCCTGCTGGTGTCGTGACGATGGTGGTGCTCACCGGTGTAGCTGCGTGGATTGGAGCGTTCGCCACGGTCGGTGCCGACGGCGGGCACCACGGTGGCGAGTTCCCTGACCCGGGAACGGTCGTTCCGTATATCGAAACGCTCGAAGCGACAGATGCCGAGTTCGCCTACTCAGAGGACCTCTACTGGAGGACCGTCGCTGCCGTCCAGAAGTACCAGGACCCTGCGGTTGCAGAGGCCGCAGGATACCGCGTGGGAACGATCGTTGGGGACGATCACCATGCGCAGAATCCTGACCTCATAGGCGATGGACACATCCTCGATCCCGAGTACCCAGAGTCCCTCATCTACGGCGTCACCGGACATGGGCCGAGACTCGTGGGTGTGATGTTCGAGATGGACGGCATCGGCGATGTAGGACCCCGTGATGCTGGTCCGATCATCGTGTGGCACGGTCATGACAACGTCTGCTTCGGGGTTGCTCCCTTCGGACTTGCCGGTCTCGAATCACCCTTTGGCGGATGCCCGATCGGCTCGGTCAACATTCCCCTCACCGGGGAGATGCTCCACATGTGGACCATGCCGGGTGTCCCGGTGGAGGACCACTGGGGACACGTTGAAGAAGAATGGCTCGATTCGTATCTTGCGGACGATCAACTGCACCACAGCGACCACGTCGTGCCGGACCAGTACATGCGCTACTTCGTGGAAGACGCAGAGATGTCACACGCCCATGAAGCGGAGACGCAGCACGATCACGCTGAAAGCTGAGACGCTACTCCAACCAGATGAGCGGGATTTCGCGATCGGTCTTCGACTGGTACACGGCGTAATCGCCATACGCGGCGACGACCTTTGGCCACCATTTGGCGCGTTCTTCATCGTCCATGGTTCTGGAGTTCACAGTTCGGCGGTCGCCGAGGATCTGAACCCATGCTTCCGGATGAGCAATGAGGTTCCCGTACCACGATGGGTGGTTCGGTCGACCGCCGTAGGAAGCAATAACGATCAGCCGTTCTTGGTCTTGCAGATACAGCAGGGGGACCGTGTGGGGATCGCCGCTCTTTCGCCCGGTCGTGGTGAGGAGGAGCATGTCGTTCTTGACAAGTCTTTGCCCAATAATGCCATTCGTAGCGCGGTACAGCAATGTGTGAACCTGCGACAGCAGCTTGACTGTTGGGTCGTTCACCAGTGTCGTGAGGTGCGCCGTGGAACCCTGCGAACGTTGGCCCGTGCCGTGAGTCCATCGCCTGAGTTTCGACTCTTCCGGACCGGTCTCGGCAGCATCGAGAATCGCTCCGATGGGATGAGCCTCACGTAGATCGTTGTTGATCCGTCGTCGTTGCTGACAGGATCCGATGAGGACGCAGCGGCGATCAGGTCGCTCAGTCGAAAGGGAGTGATGGACATGGTGAAATCTGATTGTTGACGGGCTGGCATGACTTGGCAGACTAGGACCTTGCGGTCTCGTTCCTGCGTCATGCCGGTGTTGGTTACTCGGCGAGCTGAAGATGGCGTCGTGCTGGGCACCCAGGACCATCACCGGGTCGACAACTCTCGCTGGTCGAGGAAGGTCAGCGAAGAACTCAGTGAAATGCTCAATCCATCGCCACGCACCATGCCAAGCGCCGTGAACGAACACGAGCTCGGTCGGCTGTGCCCTCCCTGACGGTTCCGTGACGGTTGCGTTCAGATCCATGCCACGACCATACGCACGGGGGAGATGGCTAGTTCTTGAGCTGTTCGGACTCCTCTGTGAGTTCGAGCCAGCGGGTCTCTGAGGCGTCGAGCGTCTCGATGGTCGTGGCGAGTGCCGCGGCGACCTCAACGGTCCGCCCATAGTCGCCGGCTGCCTCGTCTAGCGCCGCGGTCAGAGCGGTCCTTTCGCTTTCAAGCTTGGGAATCTGCTTGGTGAGCGTGTCCAGTTCGCGCTTGTCGTTGTACGTCAGTTTTGTCCGCTTCTGCTGCGGCCGGGGTATGCCGCCCGTAGGGGCTGGGGGCGTTCGAAGCGTCGCGGCAAATGTTGCCTCACGGTACGCCGACCAACCACCCGGGTGGTGAAGGACAGAGCCGTCGAGCTCGATTGAGAAGATGTCCGAGCAGACACGGTCGAGGAAGAACCGGTCGTGACTCGCCACAACGAGCGCGCCGGGCCACGCATCGAGGTATTCCTCAAGCACCGTCAGCGTGTCAAGATCGAGATCGTTCGTTGGTTCGTCCATCAGAAGGAGATTCGGGGCCTCCATCAGGCTGAGGAGAAGCTCAAGTCTCCGACGCTCTCCACCAGACAGGTCTCCGACCTCAGACTGTTGCTGTTCCCGAGTGAAGAGGAACCGTTCGAGGATCTGGGCACCCGACAACTTGATGCCACTCTCCAGTCGCACCTCGTCGAGGTGCTCACGGACCGCAGCATGAACGCGCGTGGTAGCGGGGATTGGCCTCGGGTCCTGCCCGTACCAACCGTGGTGGATTGTCGTCCCCGTGACCACTTTTCCCTCGTCAGGCTCTACCTGTTCCGAAATGAGCCTGAGCAGTGTGGTCTTCCCTGCGCCGTTCGGTCCAACGATGCCAATACGTGCATCCGGGTGCAGCTTGTAGTCGACGTGGCGCAGCACCCATCGGTCGTCGTACTGCTTTCCGACGTTGTGGAGATTCACAACCTTTGACCCGATCCTGCGGGAAGGAAGATCAATCGTCAGCTCCTGGCGGACGCGCCTGCGCTGCTGCGTCATCAGATCCTCAG
>Ga0255047_10001223_pt1 | contig 19116 bp, 19 predicted proteins | sample JV7_2_1_MG_FD_183640 | JGI IMG/M metagenome (GOLD analysis project Ga0255047, IMG submission 183640) | Seawater microbial communities from Jervis Inlet, British Columbia, Canada - JV7_2_1 | ecosystem: Environmental > Aquatic > Marine > Inlet | place: Canada: British Columbia | collected 2016-10-06 | reverse complement strand
CGGAACCCCCTTGCATATTGTAGAATCCACCGTTGAAACTGTGTCAATAAACATACTACCAAACACACCAAAAGTCCCATATGTAAATTCCATTTTTTCCCCACTCATATTCACAGAACTGTTTGCGGTTGTAAAAAAATGAATTCTATCACCTGCCTCTAGTGTCACCGTTTGATTTATACTTGCATCAAATGTTGTGTCATCAAGCCATGATGTGGTTAATGGGTCACCAATTACTTGATTGTCTAATAGTAAATCAATTTTAATTAATCCAATACTATTATATACCCTCGCCCATGTCCTCACTCTTACCTGTCCAGGCAAGTGAGGGAAACCACTTGGCGATGTTGCAAAAGCTTGTATTGATCCTCTGAAATTATAAATTATCGTATATATCCCTGGGTCAATCACCTCGATATTATAAAGTCCCTGCACTCTTATTTCATCAATCCATGTATAATCATCACCGCCATTAATAGATTGCCATAAAACGTTTACAGGTATGAATGCTGTTGGGTATGTTTGGATGTTTAATGATGTGCCTATATTATCAGCAACTTCATACTGAGTGTCATGCATTACAAAACCAAAGGAAGGTATTTCACCATTCCCAAAATCCCATTTAGATTTGGTTGCCACATTACTAACAACTAAAGGGTCTTGTATCTGTGATTGATAATTAAAAGACAAACCTTGTGAGTGCATCCCAATTTCCAAAGGAACTAATGTTGAAATAGTTCCCCCATCCAAATCAATATCTCCATCTATTCCCTGCTGTACTTCAAATCTAGTCCTAAATGAATCACCAAAATCTGTTCTTTTAACTCTAAAATCAACTTCATAATCCACCTCGCTCATACTTGATGGCACTATATACCCCGAATACTGCAGCACCCACTCATTGTTTATTTGGTGGTAATATTCCAAGATAATATTTGCATCTACCCCTTTTTGATTAATTATTTCAAGTATGTCTGATTTCCTGCACGACTTATCAAATCCCAAAGATGTTTCAGCTTGTCCAAATTCAAAATTGGCACCACCCCTATCCTCTATATTTCTATCCAAAGTCAATTGTATTGAGCCAAAATTGGATGGCTCAGGAATTATTTGATAGTTCGGATTGCTCCACAAAACTTCATCCACATCAACCAAGCGAAACTGCTCAGTATTGCTATACATTGTACATGCCATAATTAAAATCCGTTTTCTTCTTCTACATCCTTAAATACAGTATTGCCCTTTCTTATGTCTCGGCTCAACCCTTTCGGTCCAAGTTTCCATTGATGAATCTCAACCCCTTTTATAGCTTCCTTCACCCCTTCAACTACACCCATGTTTTGGTCTTGAATAAACTGCATTATACCTTTATTCATAACCGCCATTTTCTCTTCCCTAATACCTTTTTGTATGTTTTCAGATGCCTTATTGTTTCCTTCAATAGCTTCTTTTGCCAATATGTTTTCTGTGATGGCATTAGTCAATACCTGTGATCCTTTTGGAAGATCAATCAAATGTGCTGAATCACCAGTTAAAAAGGTGTCACCTGATGGCATTTTAACTAACTCTCGCCCTTCTTCCCCAACTATTGCAAGACCTCCTGGTGCATTATTCGTACCTGTTTTGAATGCAGGTATAGGCTGTGCAATTATTGTTGCTGCTTGAACTGCTCCAAGTGCCCCTGCTGCAACCGCTTGTGGTATTGAGAAAGGAGGTCCAGGTGGATTTGCCAATGCTTTAGCCACAGCCAAACTTGTTTCAATCAATACTTGACTCAATGATAATGCTTTGTTGAAAATCGCCAACTTTCTTGCTCTATCAGCTTGTTTCTTTTCAATAGCCTCTTTGTCTTTATCTGCTTTTTTGTTTATTACAGCCTGTGCTTCTTCATTCTCCCCAACTATAGCCAACTGCCGTTCTCTGTTTTCTTCAATCTTTATTAAAGCCTCCTCATCTTTTTGGTTTTGTCTTTCCGCTACTGCTGCAAATAAATCACCAACCGCTGCACCAAATTCCAATACTTGATCTGTTCCCTTCTCAATAGAATCAAGCCTTTTCTGCACTCCCTCTTGCGTTATCCTATCCAACTCATCTTGCAAGTCTTGTTCAAGCTTCTTTCTTTCATCTGCCATCAACCCTTCTTGCTTCAAAAGTATCTCAGTCCTTTTCATTGCAGCTTGTTTATCTGCCTCAACTGATTCCTCTATTAGCTTAGACCCAAACACCGCTGTGTCTGCAAGTATTCTTTTCTTTTCTGCTGCTCTATCAAGTTCTGCCTGTTTTACTTCATTGATTCGCATTATCTCTTCTTTGGAAAGTTCTTTTTCTACTTCCGCAAGGTCAAGATTTGCTGTACGCCTATCCCTAATAACTTCAAGCAAACGCCCCTCAATAATTTCACTCAATCCAAGATTTCGTATTTGCTCATTAAGTACAACCGCATCACTCTCTGCTAGTAATTTATTTGCATCTATTTTTTTATCAGTGAATTGTTGTAAGGTATTTATTTGCTCATTAAACGAATCATCGCCAAGTTTCTTTGTTTCTGCCAATAGTGCTTTCCTTTCTTCAAGCACCCTGTTTTCATCAGCTATTATTCGTTCATTAATACTTTTCTGATTATCAAATCCATCTAATAGAATATCCAAGTCACGCTCCAACCTGTCTTGTTTAAGCATGTCACGTTCCTTCTCATTTTCCCGTACTGCTAATGTGAAATCCCTCTCAGCACCTGCGAATGCCTTATATGCTTCAAGTTGCTTATCTAACAACTCATTAACATTCTCACCATTCTTTCTTCTCAGTGAAATTTCCTGATTGATAAGGCTTAAATTATCCTTTGCAATTTTAACTTGTAAAGCACTCCTTTTTTCTAATACTTCCCCTGCTGCAATACCTGCTGCTTCCCTTTCTTTAAAGCTTTTCGTTGAATCATCTCTAATTGATTTCAACCTTTCTTCTTGTGTTATTAGGTCTTCTGCTTGTTTTTCCCTGACTCTATTTAATTTTGCAACCCTCCTTTGTGCTGCTTCAAGATCAATGAATGCTTGTGTTTGCTCATTTACAGCATCAACTGTATCTGTTACAGCTTTTGCAAATGCTTGTTGTTGCTCTACATCCAAGCCTGTATTCATTTGGATCAATGCTTGTCCAACATCTTCACCTGCTTCTTTTAACCCTTTTAAATCACCACTTGCCAATGATTTAACACCCTTTCCAACTGCTGCTAACAATAAAGGTATCGCCTTAAATCTATTGACCACATTTGTTAAAATAGCATCGCCAAATTCTTTCAATGATTTCAATGGATCATCCCACATAGCTTTGAGTTTCTCTGATACAGTCACAGAAATAGAAACTATGAAACTCATTATGCCCTCCAAAAACGCCATGCCTTTACTTAGTAACCTGCTTCCTTCTTCCGATTTCTTGAAAGCATTGAAAAGCAATGTAAGCCCTGCAACTATCGCTGCTATAACAGCAACAACAGGGTTTGCCAGTAATGCTTTGAATCCATTTGATAGGGTTTTTAATCCACCAACAGCATCAGCACTTGCACCATTCATATCTGCCAACTGATTTGCATAATCTCCAACGTGCCTTTGATTTTGCCCAACGCTACCATCTAAATCCTTCAATGACTTATCTAAATCATCAATAGTCTTTTTTAATGCTTTACCTTCTTTTGTGTTAGCTTGATTTTGTAGTGCCAAATCTTTGTACTCATTCCTTAAGTCAACCAACCTTTTAGCCTCCTTTTGGTACAGTGTAATCAATCCAAGAGATTCTTTTGCTGATTCCTTCAACTGTTTGTTTTTCTCTTGAATCTCTAGCCTTAAAATAGCTGTGCCTTTTGCTTGTTCTCCATTCAATGATTCAAGCTTTTTCATTAGCTTGATTCTTTCATCATTGATTTTAGTTGTTTCCTCTGCTGATTTATTATAGGCTTCTTGATCTTTTGTCAACTGCGTCAACTCATCACCTGTATCTGACAACCCTTTATTTAGTATGTCATATTTCTTTGCTGCCTCTTCTGCTGCAGTAGACATTGACTCAATCTGCTCCCTTCCTTTTTTACTAGTCGGTGAAATATCAGAAATTGCTTTTGCTAGTTGTTCTGTTTCCCCAACAACAACTTTTATATCCTTTGTATATTGAGCCCTTAATGAAGCAGTATTTTTCACCAAGCTTTCATACTCAGTATTCATTTTTTTTATAAGCTTGATTGCCCTTTCAAGATCACTTGAATCCTCGACATCAAACAATTCTTTCCATCCGATCATAGTAAAATGCTTTGTTGCAATTTAATGATTTTCATGGTCTTTTATTTTTTTTGCTTTCTCTTGGTAGTAATCCACTCTTTGATTGAACTCAAAAGTTGTCATTTTCTTAGGGCTTTGTACCCCTGACTCTTCTAATGAAGCACATAATTGCTCAAATGATTTATCTATTGTATTTATTATGTTATCGCTGTTAGCGGTGTTAAAATCATTAGGCTTACTGAGGATTAAAAAATATTTATCAATCACATCAACCTCTTTTAAATAGGCTTTTGCTTTTTCTTCATCACCTTTATCTTTCGCCATAACATACCCAAAATACGCTTTACCCCTCCTTTTGAGTTCAATGTATGCGTTGAGTTCTTCTGTACCTGTGTATCTGTTAGGAAAGTTGGATTGAAGTTCTGTTTCAAGTTTTTTTTTACTTCATCAAGTATATCTTCAACTTGACTAGCTTTTAAAGCTTTGATTTTTTTTAAGGTTTTCCGCACACCATCATCAGTAAAGTCTTTTACTTTTTCCCCATTTACCTCATACACCAAACAAGCAAAACAATGTGATTTTATATTAATCTTGCTTATCATCATATAAAAATTATTGTGCAGGTTTTGTGCTTCTTGTATTGCTTCTTCCTTTTTGTCATGTGTGATAAAACTGTACAATGAATTGAAGTGCTTTGCAATGGCATTTATGTCTGACCCAATACCAATGTCTTGCAATAAAAGTTTTTGGAACTCTTGGTACCTAACTATCCCCAATTCTTTGATTGAATCATATACCTTGATTTCTGTCTTTGATATAAACCCTGCTTTTATAGTTCTCATAGTATAATATTTATGAGGCAAAAATGATTTGATATTTTGACTTATCCTTGCTCTCGGTTATCTTGCTTAAAACCAAATATATGAAATACTTACTTGCCATCGTAATTATCATCTACCCTTTTATTCTTCACAAAAAAAAAGAGAGCATTCACGATCTTATTGATCTGTACGCTCCCCGTTGGTATTCTAAGTCATGCAAGTTTTGCAGAGGCTTTCATTTTGGCACTATATACGGCATATTAATAGCCTTATTGATTTATACATTCCTCGCTATATAAAGCCTCCAAATCAATTCTCAATCCCTTATAAGGATAATATAAGCTTTGGTTAGCCGTAATATCTTGGCTAAATCCCTCGAATATATTATCAGGTTCATCGAAAATATTTAAAACATTAACGCCATACACTGTCGCATTGTTTGTTGTATCTAAAAACCTTGTTGATTTAATTGCCTTTACAACATCTTGCTTCAACTCTTCCAAGAAATCATCATACCTATTTGGATCAATCTTTTCTAAATTCATCCAAAACACACAACTCAAAGTCCTTGACATAGTGTTTACAACTTCCTCTTGATAATCAACCACCTTCTCATTGTCTTTTGCTAACATAAAACTGTAAGACTTCCAGTTGTCAAGGTTCATTAAATCCAAATAGTCATAACCATCTTCAACAAATACAGCAGGATATATGTATTCACTTCCCCCTTCAATTGTTTTCGATCTATAAACAGCCCTTGCAAAGCTTTTTTCAAGCCACTCAATGCCATCAAATGATCTCTGTAATGATTTGCACACCATATCAATTCCACGTGGCACAGGAACGATGTATGGTGTTATGTTGGTTATTGCTAACGGTTGTAATTGCCTCATTTTAATAATTTTTGAATTCTCTTAATTAGTCCAGGTGTCATTCGTTCAACCAACCTTTGTTGGCTTTCTTCTGTCAACCCTAAAATCTTACCATATTTTTTAACCAAAATAGGTGTTTTCTCTTCTAAGCCAACCATAAACAACCCACTCTTTTCAAATAACGGCTCAATCCCTTCTTGAAAAGCACCAGTATCAAACAATTGTATTGCTCCTGGTGCTTGTGGTTGTTTTGATTTAGGCACATAGTTCGGCATTTCCGAACCATCTGCTTTTTCTCCTGCCCTTAATTGAACCCTATTAAGTAGCTTTATAAACTCCCTATGCTCAATTGCTTCTTGCCTTATTATTTCCTCAATATTGTCGATGACAAATTGAATCTTATTAGCCATTTGCAATATTACTGTCATGATAAAGTTATTGTGCCCATTTCGATTTCGGCACCATCATCACATGGAAAACACTCTTCGCCAAGCCCTGATAAATCAAAACTTAATGCTTTTATAGACGCCTTGTATCTATCCATAACCGTTCCCCATGCTCCTTCATGGCTGTAGAGTTCTTTTTTAGCTTCTACTTTTACTTGGTTTGCTATTTGATTTCCACCTCTTGTGTTATAAGCTACATCTGAAAGGATTCGTTTGCCAATAGTCATATTTAAAGCATCTGCAAACAATTGTTCTTCTTGTTTTATGAAGTAACCTATATCACACATCGTTGAAATGTTAAGGTTCAACCCATAGTTGCTTGTATAGCTAATCAATAAATCATCAGGATCAAACAAGTCACCATTAGGCATTTCAGATTCTGCGATTTCAAACCCTACAACATCAATGAATTGTGAATATTGCTGATAGTAATCATACCATACAGATTCACACGTGCATGGTGCTTCTTGCCATGTTAAATCTCTTCTCAATGCTATTCCACCCAACGCTTCTAACTGGCTTTGATTGTAACCAATATAAAAGTCGCCACCTGCATCATAGTCATCTGAAATGTAACGCAATATTGAATCGCTCGGAAAATTCGTCCATTGACTAGATTTTGAATTGGTACTATTAATTTGAAAACTAAACAACGGCTGTTGTTGTGAACTGTGATAAACATAAATATCTAAACCATTGAAAGCACCTGAAAACTGTGAACCGATTTTATTCAACACAGTAACCAAAGACCTTTCACCCTTTTTCATTCTTATTCTTAAGCCAACAAATTTATTATCATTGCCAACTGTATCGCGATAATTAGCAAGACCGCTATATAGCAAAATAGAATCATAAATTGATTTTACTTTTGTTCTAACTTTTTTGTCATTGATCCAAGTATCCATCATTTCATCAATACCTGCATAAACTTGTTTTACTAAATAATCGCTCAATGGTTTTATTTCTTCCCAATAAGTCACATCAGGTGGCGGTGTACCTGTAGATGGGGTATCATTGATATATTCATAATTCACTCCACCGCTTTCAATTTTACTGCCTTTAGTGTACCCCCCTGCTAAATCAACAGCATTATCATACACAGGATAAATGTAATTTGAAAAGTTTTTTATTGACTGATCAATGTTTTCTATATCCCCAATAATACCATGTACTTCATTTACCCTTTTCCCTGACCTTGACTGTATTAATGAAGGTATCAATGATGGATAGCTTGGGTTGGTAGTTTGATAGAACCCAACCAACCCAAATAATGCCTCTCTTATTTCAATGTTATTTATATACATTTCTTTAAACTTTATATGATGATTTGCCACCTATTCTTACACCCCAATATCTTAAGTAGTTGTCAAAATAGTTCTTCAATTTACGATTATTTATATGATTACTCCACTTCAACATCTCTTCATCACACCACTTCCTGCCTTCTGAATGACCCAACGCATCACTCATATAACCCGTTCTATACAAGTAATCGTGTATGATTGCTGCAAACAAGAACGCTCCATATCTAGGTAAAATCCCACGCATTATCTTAGGTGTTGAGCTTCCATCAGACATAAAAGCAAAAGGGATGCATATTACATCCCCATTTGACAACTCAATTTCTAAATCTTTTCTGACCATAAAATATCTTTCATGATCTTCCCATTGGTTACATACTACCCCAATTAAATCCCCTCTTCTCCTATCTGCGATATTGTGAAGGGTAATCATCATTTCTTACCTTTTAATTTTTCTTTTGTGAATTCTCCAATAGTTAACCCTATTGACTCAGGTATCATAGCTTGTGTTGTGGCATTATCAGCAACAATGGTTTTCATCCATCCTTTCGTGCTATTCACATCATCAATTTCTTCTTGTATTTTATCATACAGCCTTCCTTTCCCTGCCTCTTTATAATCTGAAAACTCAACGTTGTAATCACTGTGGAATTGCAGCATTATATCTTGCGCTTCAACAGCATCATTTGCTTCCCCCATCAAGACTAACAACAACCCTAGCTTATTTATTGCAGTAGCTTGTATGTTCCCCCTTCTTCTTTTCCCTTCTGCTTGAACTTTTTCAAGTGTTTCGTACTTCTTCTTTCCTTTCTTCTTCTTGGAGTTCTTAGAGCCATCAGTGTTCACCCATTCCCTTTCTTTGGTTCGCTCAATTACATCTGCTGCTGCAGGTATTTCCTCCGACTCATCAACTACCCATTCAGCATTCACTGTCAATACAATAATTCCTGTATCTGTTTGTGGATCATATTTATGGTAGTACTCTGTTTTTTCGAGCAATCCATCATTTCTAAAATAGTTTTTAGCATGAAGCTTAACACCACTTAAAAGATTCCTTTTATAATCAATTGAATGAAAAGGCATACCCCTAAAAAAAGGATCAACCAAATCATAAATCAAAGGATAATGCCCCCCTCCCTCTATTTTCTGCATTTTATACAATGCCCAGTTCATAGCATCAAAGCCATTAATTATTTCATCATCATAGCCATGCACTTCAACTTCTTCTTTTGAAACAAATTCACAAAATCTATCATAATGCGCCTTAATCCACACATCAACTTCAATTAATGTGTTATTTTCTTGTGTTATACCAAGCCCCCAATCTAATTGTCCACCTGATATGTTTTTTATTTCGTTAATCATTTTATTATTTTTAATTTCCTACAATTCCCAATCCTATTACACACCTTGAAAGTGAATTAATTCTTGATGCATTTCCTGAAATATTTTTAAATCTAATACCAATTAAATCCCCTGCCAATATTGGTGTGCTTACATCCAAAGATGTTTGATGATACCCATTAACCCCACCTAAATTATTAAACACCCCAATATTTAAAGGGTCTAATGGTATAACATAAGTATCAATAAGAGTTTCATTTTGGTTATTGATCTCATACAATTCAATTTCTATTGATACATCAGGGTTAACGGAACCTGCACCAACCGCCCCTGCTGCAAAAGCAATTGATATTCTTTCAATCGTTCCATTTGCTAATATTGAATATGGATCAACGCCACCATTCACAAATTGATCAAAAGGTGAACTTGTTGCAATTAGACCTGATGGGTTAGTGGCTGTTGCTGCTGCCTTAGTAAACAAACCTGTGGTGCTACTTGCTTGACCTAACATTGAGAAATTTAATGTCTGAGAAGCAAACCCACCACCACCACCTGCAGATGTTTCCATCCTCATTAGTTCCAAATATGTTCCATCAGGTATTGTTGACACACCATTTAAGTCAATGTTATTTCTTAACAAACACCCTTGTAATTGATCCCCTGCGGTTAAGTCTAATACATAATCCCAACCATGCGAACTATCTTCAATGATGCCTGAATTTCTAGCATACAACCCATAACCAACAACATCACGCCCCAATGAATCCTGTACAGGAACACCATTCAATAACATCTTAACTTTAGGGTCAGCTCTTTGAGTAGATAACGATTCAATTGATATCTCTGCTTTTACCTTATATCTACCCGATTGATTAACTGTAACAACCCCACCACCTACTGTAAATAGAATTGCATTACTATTTTTGTCTGTTGTGTCATATGTTATTGCTGTGCCCCCTGTTGGGTTCACTGCTTGTGCTACTGAATTTGTAACTCTTACATAATCTTGTGATACACCGCTTGGAACAACCGTTGTTGAAACTATTGGATTATTAGGGTCTGTATTATCTATATTAACCCCTGAACCTGCAACAACTGAATCTAATTTTGGATTTACTAAAGCCAATAACGCATTTAAAGCATCAGTGACGAATGAACCACTAACAGTTGAATTGTTAGGTGTGTTATTGGAGTTTGTTTGATGTGGGTTGCTTAAATTAGCTATATGGTTATCAATATCTTGTTCTAACTCATGAAGACCATTTGCAATCTCATCTTTATCATCTGTCCACTCTGTACCATTATCATAATACCACCCTTTGTTGTAATAACTACCACCGAATGATCCTGGCAACCATGCTGTTCCTTCTGATGCTATACAATAAGCAAACCGCCCTGAAATACCTGCAGGAATAGTTGTAGATAAATCAGTGTAGTTTGCAAATTCCCCTAAATAATTAAAAGTACTTCCACCACTTACGGCATCAAAAAAAAAATACTCGTTCAATTCATTAAACAAAGTAGCTTGGTCTGCAATGGGAACCTCTGTCCCATCCCCCCGAACCACTTTTTCAACATTAACAGGGTTGAATGATTCTATCACCTCCTTGTTGTGGTTAGTTAAGTTCACATTCTGATTACTTATATCAGAATACGGGCTTAATGTAGGGCGTAAACTAAATGGCTTGTTGTTTCGGCTGTTCTCAACCAAAACCCTCCCATTCTGCATTTTTGTTATTACTATATGATTAGCCATATTTTTAGTCTTAAAGTAAAAAAGGGTCAGAGGCTAAACACCAAAGACCCTTCTTAATCTATTCGTTTTTAAAGATTACTCTTTACTATATTAACGCTCCTGCTAATAATGGTGAACTACCTGCAACAGAAGATGGCGCAACATCATAAGCAACATCAATTGATACTTCCCATTCTGTTTTCACATCTTGCGTTTCAGAGTTCAATGGCACTCCATTAATTCTCTCTTTGTAAGTGTGTACAGCATACGGTAAGCCATCAACTGGGTTGATGATACTTGCATAGTCTCCTTCTGTGTCAGAGTGACCCATTCTGTTTTGAATTGGAATCCATGGCAAGGCTGCTGCCATTCCCATTTGGTAACCTATCCAAAAACCTTGTGTATAACCTAAACCAATCGCTAAAGCATTTAATTCAATTGAATGCACAAATGTTTTTCCTGCAAATTGGAAAGTTAAGTTTTCATAGTTCCCTTGACCTTGGTTAGATTGTGCTTGGAACTTATTGAATGCAACTGTGTCACATACAATCACCAAGTTTCCTTGATACTTGTTCTCTTCCATCATTGAGCCAGTGATTTGAACTGCTCGGTTTCCTTTCGTAGCCTCATCAATCTCAAATACATTAGTCACAATATCAAATGCTCCTTCTGCAACCGCATTGTTTACACTTGAACGAGTATTGAAAAGGAAATCAGCTGAATCTGATTCAAGCCCCTCTGCCATGTTTCCATAAACATTGGTTAATTCACCTTGTAACTGCTCAACGCTGTTGTATGTGTTAGAATCACCACTTTTAAAGTAGTAGTAAACACATCTACTTGTGGAGTCCAAGAAGGGTTAAGCACCCCTGTATCTCCTTTTGTACCTGTGTGGTTGTGTGAACGTGCATTACCTAATGCTCTTGATGTTCTTAACTGATACCCTGCCTCAACAGGTCTTGCCTCTGATGTTCTTAATGCCTCGTAATTAGGCATCATAATTTGTGCCGATTGAGTCAATAACTTAAAAACAACAGGGTCACGAAATCTTAATTCGTTTGCTGCAAATGCTCCTGTCAATTTTGCCTGAGCCTTTACCAAATTGGTTAATGCGTAATTCGCCATTTTAAATATAATTTACTTTTGAATCCTATTTTATATGAGCATGGACACATCCACAAATACTACTTAGTAACTACTAGAGCGATTATTTGCTATTGCTCGACCTGTGCAATATAGTCCAAATCTATAATAAATCAAAAAAGGAGGGTTTTAAGCCCTCCAATTCTGTGTGTTATAGTTTAAGCGTTCCGTTTGCCACTCGCTTTGCCTGTTCCCGATTAAATGCCTCTGTACCTACATTTATGCCTTGTCCTTCCATTTCCTCAATGAATGAATCAAAACTTGTTTCCGATCCCCCTGCTCCTGGTTCATCTGATCCACCTGCACCACCTTGTGTTGGTTTGATGTAAGGAGCAATAAAATCACGCATTCTTTCTTCTAATGTAATAGGGTCAAGAGTAGTTCTGTTTTTCATTACTTCCTCACCATCCATTAACACTACCCTTCCCTCTTGTACATCAAGTTTATGTTTTGCTCTAAACAAAGTTTCAACATCACCAACTGGAATTGTTAATGCTGATGGTTCAGGTATAGCCTTTGATATAGTCGCATTTATCACACTTTCATTTTTCACTTGTGAAATTTGGCTATTTAACATAGTGACCTGCTCTTGTGAATTTTGAAAGTTCTGCTTCATTATGTCCAAATCACTTTGTAATGAATCTACTCTTTTATCAGGTTCTTGTGTCAAGTCTTCTTTTATCTTAGCACCATACGCTTCTAATAAATTAGGAACTGTCTTGCCTTGAAAATCAAGCCCATATTCATTTCGCATTTTCTTGATCACCATCTCTTCACCTGCTGCCTCATGAATCTGTTTCAAGTTAGTTTCGCGCTGCTCTTTTTCCTCCTTAGTCATCACCAAGATGTTTTCAGGTATTGACACCTCAACCTCTTCCTCTGACTTGATTGCGTTTTCCAACGTACCTTCTTCTAGCTTCAAAAGCTGTTCGATTGTTTTTATATTCTTAAGCATTGTTGCCTCCTTTCTCTTTTACTGGCGCAAAGCCATCCTTGATCTTATTAACAACATTATCAAACTTTGATGGTGCTGCCATTTCCTCTCTCACCTTTTTCTCAATCTCGGCTCTTATTTCTGCCTCACTCTTGACATTTCCTTGAACTGCTCCTTTAAGGATGTTCATTAGCATATCGCTACCTGCAAACTGCTGTGAGGAAGCTTTTGCCCTCATTAAGTCTTGCTTCTTTTCAAACTTCTTTTCCCATTCCTCCGTTGCTTCCACATTAACAATGTACTTCTTGCCATGTGTTTGTGAATTGGAATTGAATCTTTCCATGAATTTTTTTGTAATTGGAGTACTTTCTCCTATTACTTTTTTGCTATCCCAGTCAAACTCACCGCCAAACTTAGATGCTTGAATTAAATCGCACACGATCATTTTCATATATTTATTTATTTAGTTACTATTTCGTTTGCAGTAGCTTCATCAAAACCATAGATGCTTATTAATACTGCCTTTGCTGCACTTACAGTTATTTTGTTCTCACTTAACGCTGTCATTATCGCGACTATCCCTGTAACACCACCCACAGAACCTCTCAGACCTGCTTGGGCTTGTATTATAGCTGCTTTGTCAGGCTCTATTTCATCGCTTTGAGGTTGCTGACTAATAAACCATTGATCATACTCATTCTTCAATTGTTCAGCACCCTTATTATAATCATCAGGGCTTAATGTTTTCCACCACTCATCAAATAATCCTTTCTTTTGGGCTTCTGTATCTCCAAACACATCTTTTATTATTGAGTAAGATAGGTGCAAATACGGCTCAACCTCTGATTTTATCAATGAAATCCTTAATGACTGAGGATCGTTTTTAAACTTGCTTGTCAAATACTCCCCATACAACCTATCCAATATCACCGCATTGTCGCCATTCTTCTTCGCTTCTTGATACTTACTAAGTATTACATCAGTCGGCTCTATTATATACCTTCTGCCATACATTATTGAAGCAACCCTTTCATCTTTCTTCTTGTTAGGGTCTAAAGCATTGGCATACCATTCAACTAACTGGTTTTCCATCGCTTCTGCTACATCAGCATACTTGTTCAGTCTATTCATTACGGGCTGCACATCAATGAACCTCCCTGTTGCGGTTTCATTTGATTGCCTTTCATAAGTAGTCCCCCACAACGTGCCATTAGCGATGTTTTCTAACATTTCTAATTCGTTATTGTATTCACCCCACGTAGCAAGATCAGGGCTGATATACCCTGCTATGTTCGGGGCTATTGTTGGTTGATCTTTCTTAGGTGCTAATATATTAACTTGATCAGAAACATCTTTTGAGCCGTAATAGCCTTTACCTGAACACGAGCCACATGGCTTATTCTCTACCTGTGTTGTGCCTTTACATGATTTGCACTCTGTTACATACCTCCAATGAATCGGAATACCCTGTAAGGCTTTATATAACGTCTTTACACTTTGATCTCTTGCATACTCCTTAGATAAATCAACAATTGGTTCAATTGGTGACTTTCTTAAAAACAAGTTATCATCCATGTCTATAATATTGGAATTGATTAGTCCAGGCACACGACCAAAAGGATGTTCAAATGACTTCTCTTCCATATAAATCAAAGCTTCTTTGTATTGAATAAAAAAGTACTCCTTTTCATCATCTACCAACCTCCACAATAGTGCATCATTATTCTCATGCTTTATTGGTTTAGGCTCAAACAATAACACATTCAAGTGCTGCCCTACATAATCATAATACCTTATTGTATTTATTGATTTATATGTTGGGTATATTTTAACACCATCCTTTGTCGTATATTCTAAAAACACTATACCTGCAGGGTCTTTGTGGTATTGTGGCATCCAATAAGTTTCCAACCAACTTTGCAAAGTGTTCCCACCTCTTACATTGGTTATTGCTTTCATTAACGCTTTCTTTTGATCAGCATTTTTAATATCAAATGTTTTACTCCCACCAGTAGAATGATAAACATTATCAACAGGGCGCAACAACCTCTCAAAGAAATCAACAACATTCCTAGCATAGTTCTCCCTAGCTTTTGCCCTTTTACTCCCTTCAATGTGTTCTATTTGGTTGATTAATAATTTCTTGAACTCCTTACCTGCTAAAAGTGCTTTTAGTTCTTTCGTTTCTTTTCTTGATGAAACTATATAGTCACAAGGCTTTTGATGTTCCTTGATGAATTCTGCTGCTTTTACTTCATTTTCAAATATCATGGCTTTGTCATTTTCTCAAATATAGCGATTTACCAAAGAATAGTTGCTGTGTCATCTTCTTCTTGCTCTATTTCATAAACCCCTGTCAAGGCATCTTCTGCATCATCATGTGCATTCTTAGCGTTTTTCTTATATGTAGTTATTGAGTCATAAAACTCTTTGAACTTTATATGCCATCCCTCAGGCATTATAATACTATTCGTTACAGAAGCACTATTGGAAACGATTCTTGAATGTTTGTTTTTAGACTGATGAAACCACTCAACATTAGTTAAATCAGTAGTCATTTCATCTATCTTCCTTGCAAAACCACGCCCACCATTATTACTCTCAAACATTGCTTCTCTTACCCTATGGCTTATATGTTGATTAGCAACCATTGGCTCTGTTACTTCCATAGCCTCTTGCGTATAAACAACATCTATTAAATAGATTTTGCCATCATTGCTATCCTCAGGTATGCCATATACTATTGAACATAAGTAATCTTTTCCCGTGTCCGCTGTGTCACAATAAGACTTTACAATTGAAAAAGATGGAGGTGTTCTGTATGTCTTGAACTCACCATACATCCTTCCTTTTACATTCAGTGGATTACCTTGATTCAATGCTTGAAATTTATCAGCATCTAACTCCCTTAATGATTCTAGTTTTTCCCTGCTGTGTTTTTTCTCCCATAACGCCTCACCCTCTTCTCTTTTATCTAACAATGTAGGTTGACCAACTTTTAATGCTGCAAAGTTTATTTTTAAAAACTGGTCACTTTTTAAGTCAATCATATTTTCTTCGATTGGAATGTTATAATCAATCTCAATTACTTTCCCTTGCCCTTCTAACCTACCTATCAAATCCTTGTCATCCCATCTAGTAAACACTATCAACTGCTGACTTTCATTATGTAGCCTTGTTCTTGCTACAGTCAAATACCAATCCCACACCTTTTCACTTATCGTAGGGCTTGTTGCATCTTGGTAATCTTTGTATAAGTCATCCATGATCATCATATCAACAGGAATCCCTGTCAACGCACCACCAACCCCAACACTTTTAAAGTACCCTCCCTGCTCTACAATCTCAAACTCTTCTGTATTTCTTAAATATCCATTGTCTGAACTACTCACTCTCTTCCCTTCTAGCATGGTATCAGGAAACACATCAACATAAACATCATCATCAATTCTTCTTTGTAAATCCCTATTGAATTTAGAAGCCCTTGTTGCACTATATGAAATCAAAGCCATCTTAGTACTCGGGTCAGTGCCAAATTTAAAAGCAGGTAACATTTCAGAACTACCCAAAGTCTTTCCATGCTGTGGTGGCATTGAGATAATTAGGTTTTTTATTTTCTTCTGATGAAACATATCTAAAACCGTATAAAAAGTGGTGTGAAATTCTGTGAACTCAATCGATGGCATCACTTTTTTAGCGAACGCCACAAGGTTAGTTCTTGCTCTCCTTCTGTCCCTCTCATCAAGCAACCATTCAAACTCTTTTATTTCATCACTGGTTAGACTCACTTGCTCTCTGTGCTAATTCCTTTATTCTTGCATCAATATCTTCATCTGAAACCTCTCTATTGATCTCTTTGCCTTTGGTTGTTATATCTGTATACGTTTGATTCAACCTCTTTCTTTCTTCATCTGTTCCAATCAACTTCATCAACCCCATCTGTAACGTTGCGTTTTGGCTTTTATACCACTTATTGCGCATCGATGCTTTCAATTCAATTTTAGAATCATTTATGAGTTCTTTTATTACGTCCAATTCCTCCGACTCATTTGGAAACATTTCATAAAACGTTGATTTGCTCACAGGCAAGAAGCTTATTAATTCCTCTATAAAAATAGGTCTTTGTTTCTTTACTGCTTCTTTAGCTTGTTCAAATATGTTTTCTTTATTGTAAGCCATTATCCCACGTATTTAAAACTAACTGTTATTCTGTTACTACTTGTAGACCCTTTTTTGTTTTTGTTTTGTATTTTACCACTACCACTAGATGTCCTTCCTTTTCTTGTAACTATCCATCTAGGGTCTTTTGCTCTTGAAACAATGAAAGCAGGGTTGCTTGATGTTGATATAAAACCTTTATTGTTTGTTTTCATTATTTCTGCCACTTCATTACTCAATCTATTCCCTAATCCTATTCCTTGATAATCAGGTAGCACAACAGTTCTATGCTCTTTCCAATGATCTTTTAATTTTGGATGAGGGAATGGTAACACAGAACAAAAACCACACAATTCATCATTAACAAATAACAAAAACACTTTAGCTGCATTATTGTGAGAATGACTTAAATAATGATATTTACTAAACATTCTCCAATATTCTGTTTTTCTTTTTGTTTCATATATTTCAAACTTGATTGATGGATTTTTTTTTTGCTTTCCATTATAATCATGGAAAGTCATTGTGTCTGTATTAAAAACCCAATCAGGCATCAACCAATCTTCAACATCATGATGACATGTTACTGCTACAAATTTTTTATTGGTTTTTCTAATGGATTTTTGCATAGCTAAACTTCCTATTTTAGCCACATTTCTATCCACTACACTCGTAAACTCATCAAAACAGAATATTTTATTATCTGACAATAACGATCTCGCTAAATCACACCTCATTTTTTCGCCATTAGATAAAACGCTATATGGCTTTAGCCAACTTGGTGGTGAACTAAACCCAACAGAATTAAACGCTTTGCATATTTCTTTTACTGATACATTTTCAGGCATGTCGTCCAATACTGATGACTTTTTATACAAATATTCATTTATTATATATTCACCTAGTAATTCTTTAGCTATGGTTGTTTTACCTGTTCCGCTTTTACCAACTATTAACCCTATTTGCCAATCATTATGTAAATTTATATTACCAACAAATCTTTCTTCAACATGATTTTGTTGCAAATCATATGTACCAATTACGCTTTGAACTCTAAATGTGTTCTTTGGTTCGTGCTTTCTTACAATGTCAAAACTCGGCATTTATATCCTCTTTTTGTTAATTCTTCAAACAATTCTGACTGATCTTTTTCATTAGATAATTCTATTTCTAACTTATAATCTGTTTCTATCTGAAAACTTATGTCTTTAGTGTTTTTTTGTTCTTCTGATGAATAATTTGGCACCAACACCCCCCACTCACCTAAATCATCAACATCCCACTCATTAGCAAGAACATCCCAATCCCATTCTCCAAATGATGCATTGTCTTTAATTATGAACTCACTTTGTTGTTCTGTTGTTAGATTATCGGCTCTCAAAATTGGTATCTCTTTCAACCCTGCCGACATACAAGCTTTTAGCCTCATATTACCCCCTAGCACAAAATTATCTTTATCGATTACTATTGGTCGTATTTGAAGCATCTGAGGGAATTCCTCAATTGACTTAACAAGCTTTTTAAACTTATCATCCTTAATTACTCTAGGATTGTTCAGATTTGTTTTAACATCTGAAATTTTCATCCACTCGATCTGTGGAATTTCTTTTTTCTTAGCCATTGTAAATACCTTTACTTTTTGGGTTGCAGAACTCTGCATTGTTTACCAAAGGAACTTCCTTTTGGTAATACTAAGATAAGTATTTTTATACTCTTTTCAATTAAAAAGGTAAATCATCTTCTTTTACTTTACTTGTAGCACATAGCACTGATCTTAAATATATCTTTTTCACCCTTTTGCTTGATCTTGCATTTTGTTGGCTCATACCTAAATCATCTGCCATATTCTGTATGCTTCCTATCTCTAGTTTTTCAGCTACAACTTGAAAATATTCAAGTAGTTGTTCGTTAGTGTATTCATTGTTATGAATCGCAAGTAGTTGATTTTTAAATTGTTCCATATTGAATATACTCAAGTACTCATACCGATTTGTTATAAAACATTGCGTTTATAGTCGTTATTACTATCTATAACACCTTTTTCTTTCATTTTTTCAATTGTTCCTTTAGCAACTGTTATTTCTAGGTCTTTATAATTTG
>Ga0255047_10001222_pt1 | contig 19118 bp, 35 predicted proteins | sample JV7_2_1_MG_FD_183640 | JGI IMG/M metagenome (GOLD analysis project Ga0255047, IMG submission 183640) | Seawater microbial communities from Jervis Inlet, British Columbia, Canada - JV7_2_1 | ecosystem: Environmental > Aquatic > Marine > Inlet | place: Canada: British Columbia | collected 2016-10-06 | reverse complement strand
ACCCGACTACAGCCGTGGATCTCAGCGCGACCGACATTCAACTCTGCGATACCGTTACGACTAACACCGACATGGTGGGCACAGACTCGGCCGCACTGGCGAGCGTATGCACGGAGGGTCGACTGGCTGAGCTCGACGCGGGCAACCTCCCGAGCGATGTCGATGCGATTCTCACGGACACAGGCACCACGCTCGACGCCGCGCTCGCAGTCGTTGACGGCAATGTCGATCTGATCCTCGCTGACACGGCGGACATGCAGCCGAAGCTCGGCACGATCACCGACCTCGGAGCGGGCGCCACAGTGGGCAACAACCTCGCGGATATGGCGGGGGCCACGTTCAACGCAGGCACAGATTCTCTCGAAGATACTCGCAACGCGCTGTCTACAGTCAACGGCCAAACGACGGCAATTCTCTTCGACACGGGCACGACGCTGGACGGGAAGATCAACACCATCGACAGCAACGTAGACGCGATCCTCCTCGACACCGCGGAGATCGGGGCGGCGGGCGCTGGCCTCACCGATCTCGGGGGAATGTCGACAGGAATGAAGGCCGAGGTTGAGAGTGAGGCCAACGACGCGCTCGTCGCGGCCAACCTGGATCACCTCGTGACTGCCAGCGGCACCAGCGACTCGGGCTCGACCACCACGATGGTCGACGCGGCACGCACCGAGGGGGACGACGACTACTGGAAGGGCTCGTGGATCCTCTTCACGAGCGGCACGGCGGACAACCAGCCGCGTCTGATCACGGGCTTCACCGCCTCGTCAGACACGATCACCTTCACCCCGGCGGCGACTCAGGCGATCTCGACCAATACGTACGTGATTCTGCCCGCCGCTCGAGTCGAGGCCGCCGAGGCGATCACGGGCCAGGTGACGGCCGACGTCACGGCGATTAGCGGAGACAGCACCGCCGCCGACAACGCGGAGGCGTTCTTCGACGGTACGGGCTACGCGGGGACCGGGAACACGATCCCGACCGTCACCGCCGTTACCAACCAGGTGACAGCCGACTGCACGGCGATCTCGGGGGACTCGACGGCGGCAGACAACCTGGAGCTTGACTACGACGGCACGGGCTACAACAAGAGCAACTCGACGATCGGCACGACGACCACGAACAGCGACATGGTGGGCACCAACAGTGCGGCTCTTGCGTCAGTCTGCACAGAGGGGCGACTGGCCGAGCTCGACGCTGGGAACCTCCCGAGCGACGTGGACGCGATCCTCACGGACACAGGCACTACTTTAGACGCGGCACTGGCGGTCGTAGACGGCAATGTCGACGCCATCCTGGTCGACACAGGCACGACCCTACCGTCAACGCTGGCGGCTCTGGCGTCGCAGAACGTCGCGATCCTGGATGACACCGATCAGCTTATACTTCAGAGCACCACCATCACCGGCTTGGCGTCGCAGACGGTCTTTAACCTCGTGTCCGGCAGTGTTGACGACAACGCCTACGCTGGGGCGATCGTCGTTGTCGAGGATCTCTCCTCGAGTGTTCAGAAGTCTGTCGGGATCTGTGCTTCATACACGGGGAGCACCAAGACTGTCACCCTAGCCTTTGACCCGGGCACCTTCACTATCGCAGATCTCGACAAGGTAACGATCCTGCCGGGCCACTTGGGACTACCAACGGCGAAGCCAGACACGGCAGGCGGACTCCCCGTCAGCGACGCGGGCGGGTTGGACCTCGACACGCTGGACTCAAACGTCTCGGCGGTCCTCGTCGACACTGCGGAGATCGGGGCGGCGGGCGCCGGCCTCACGGACCTCGGGGGTATGAGCACGGCGATGAAGGCGGAAGTCAATGCCGAGGCTGACACAGCGATCTCGGATGCTGCGCTGGCCACGGCGGCGAACCTGGCCACCGTCGACACGGTGGTGGACAGCATCCTCGTCGACACAGGCACCACCCTGGATGCGGCGCTAGCGGTAGTCGATGCCAACGTAGACGCCATCCTCGTCGACACGGGCACAACGCTGGATGCCGCGCTCGCCGTCGTGGACGGCAATGTGGACAGCATCTTGGTAGACACCGCGGAGATCGGAACGGCAGGAGCGGGGCTCACTGATCTCGGTGGCTTCTCGACTGCGGCCAAGGCGGAGATCAATGCCGAGGCCGACACGGCGATCTCGGATGCTGCACTCGCCACAGCGGCCAGCCTGGCCACGGTCGATACGGTCGTCGACAGTATCCTCGCAGACACGGGCACCGACGGCGTGCAGCTCGCCTCGGGTCAGACCGTCGCCTGGGCGTCAGCGCTCGAGGCCAGCGCGGGCGAGATCGTCGAGGCGCTCGTGGACACCGCCACGAACACGCATACACCGACTGTCACCGAGTTTCAGAGCGACACCATCACTGAGGCCACGGCCGACCACTACAACGGCCGGATCGTGTACTTCACCTCGGGCGTGCTGTCGGGCCAGGCCACCGACATCACCGACTACGCGGCGGTCGGCGGCATCGGCCAGTTCACAGTCACCGCGATGACCGAGGCGCCCAGCAACAACGACGACTTCATTATCGTCTGATGCCAGCGCCCTACTCAGCACTCAACCTGAACGGCGTCATGGGGCCGATCCGGCCCTTCTCTGCCAAGACCGCGGTGCTGACGGACGTGTTTCGGGCCGACGTCGTAGGCTCGAGCGACTTCAGCTCAGACGTCGTAGGCTCGAGCGACTTCAGCTCAGACGTCGTAGGCTCGAGCGACTTCAGCTCAGACGTCACCGCCAGGAGGAACTGATGGCAGACTATCGCGTCAACGACTACGGGGACATCTTCGAGCTGACGGTCAAGGATTCGGGCGGGTCGGTCCTCGACCTGTCGGGAGCGACCACCCAGGAGCTGCGCTTTCGCTGCTCAAACGTCTCGCTGGAGAAGACGAGCAGCTTCACCACCGACGGCACCGACGGCAAGGTCCGGTACACCACCGCCACGGGCGACCTGTCGCGGGCGGGCTCCTGGGAGATCTGGGCCTACTGGGTGACGAGCTCGACCGGCAAGGAGTCCACGACGGCGCAGTTCACGGTGGAGGAGAACTAGGCCTGCTGGAAGGCGCCCTCGAGCGCCCTCTCCTGCTCGTCCTCCTCGAAGCTCGGCTCGGAGTCTGCCAGCGCCGCATTGACGACCTCGGCGCTGACCTGACTGACGACCGCCGGCCCGCCCTCGAGCGCGTTGTCTATCCCGACGGCCTCGTGCAGGGCTTGGAAGGTCTCGGACTTCGGCATCTGCTTGCTCATCCGCTTCAGGACGGTCTTGCGGGCCATCTCGTCCCACCAGTCGACCCACGGGGTCGACTGGATCTTCTTCTGCTGGTAGGCCTTGTAGCCCTCGGAGTTGTCGCGGATCTTGTTGACCTCGTCGATCCGCATCAGGCGGAACTCATCACCCCCGTTGAGGAACCAGACCCGGGCGTAGACGCACAGCGGCACGCCCCGATCCCCGGTGAGCCGGGGCTTGTGACTGATCGTCTGGTTGGCCAGGTCGACCTCGAAGAGGTCGTTGGTGTAGACGACCTCGGCGACGATCCCCGTGATCAGGCCAGAGCGCCGCGCCAGCTCGATGAGGCCCCCGTAGCGAGGCTCGAAGCTGCAGAGGTAGCCGTCTCCCCGTCGGCGGGCGATAAGGTCTCCCTGGGCCAGCGCGGGGTGCAGAGAGAGACGCAGCCTTGAGGCCTCGTAGATGGCCATCGCCACCGAGGCGAGGTCGCACTTGGCTAGGTATTTGTCGGCGCTGATGCACGACATAGCCGAAGCCCACTGGGCCCTGACGTTGAAGTCAGGCCCGGCCTGCTCCTGCATCTTGGCGATGAAGGTGTCGTTGAAGGCGGCGTTGAGGCGGCGGACGAGAGGGAACTCTTGAGCGTCGGTCATGCGAGGTCTCCATTCCAGAGGTCCAGCACGTCGTAAAAGTCGGCGCGGACGGGCTCGAGGAAGTCGTTGTGGGTAATGCCTGCCAGATCGCGCGCCTCCTGCATGAACACGCTTCTGCTCGTGCCCACGCAACCGGACCACTCCAGGCCGTCAGGCCAGTCGCCTGCCTCGGCTGCGGCGCTGGCGTCTGTGAGCAGATGCTTCGCGAAGGCGACACAGAGCCGGTAGGCCCAGAGGTAGTAGCGTTCCTTGGTGCGCTCCTCTAACACCTTGGCTGCTGATTGACCGGCCTGGAAGGCCCGCTCCAGCCGGGCGTGCTCGTTCATTGCGTGTAGGTCGGCTTCCGGTCTCTCCGACCAGTACGCCTCCCAGTCGTCGAGCACAGCCCCGAAAGCCTTGACGTACTCGGTAAACGGCTTCGCCTTGCTCATTTCTTCTCCTTGGGCAGCACGATCGTCAGAGAGCCGCGCTTGTCGCGTCGCGCCAGCAGGTTCCCGTCTTTGTCCACGAGCCTCGCCGCCTCCTTCATGAAGGCGAGGATCCGGGGCTTGCGCCGGTCGTAGCCCTTGGTGCTGGTGGAGCGCCTCGATTTCCACTTGCGGGCGTAGGCGATGTCCTTGAGGATCGACTCCTCGCGGGCGACGATGACGGACTCGTCGTTCCCCGTGTAGGCTCGCCTCAGCGCCGCCGCCGCCGCCGCCGTCTCCTCCGGGTCGGGCATGACCCCTTGCTTCATGTGCCACCAGAACGAGTCGTGGGCTTCGACGAGCAGCCCCAGCAGTTTGGGGTCGTGGGGGATGTCGTAGGGGCGCAGATCGTGGCCGCCAGCGGCCCAACAAAGCACAGTCCGCTGGCCCACCAGGATACCCTGGGACTCGAGGATGTCGGCGGCCCAGAGCACCTGGCAGCGGGCCATGATGTCGGCGCCGTCCTCCTCGTCCTCGACCTGGCCCCACTTGCTCTTGTAGGCCTGGCGGGGCGACTTGACCTCGACCACCTCGATGGGCTCGACGGGAAGGTTGATGCCGTCTTGACGGAGCATCGTTCGCAGCGACGTCTGCCCAGCGTGGACCACGAAGTCCAGGTGACAGGAGCGCCGTGGGTCCTCGGCGTGCAGGAGCTTGGGTATCTCTCGCCCAAACTCACAGGTCATCCCGGGTCGCTCCTGGATCATGAAGACCGTTCTGGCGACATGCTCCTGCACTCGGCCGATCTGGGCGGGCCGGGAGTCCTCGAAGGGCGGCGGCCCGTCGGCCCGCTTGTCCAGGTACAGGTCGATGCGGGACTGGTAGGGGTTGAAGCCGGCCATCGCGGCGACGTCGCTCGAGCCGCTCTCGCGCTTGCGCTGCTCGAGCTCCTCGGCGTTGAAGGTGGGGCGGAGCGCTGCCGCGATGGCCTCCTGTAGGCCGATGGAGTACTGCTCCCAGTGCGTTGCGATGCGCTGGTGTGGCTCTGGCGGGACCGGGAGCGCCGGCCGCACGCACTTCAGGTGGGCCTCGACGTCGTCCCCGAGGGGCTCGCCGCAGCCCAGGCATGTCTCCACCGCCTTCCCGCCGTCGATGATCTCCAGCTCACTCATACGGGCTCTCCTGCACAGCTCGGGGCCTAGCGCCAGGCTCTGGCGCAGCTTCTGCTCGAGGTCGTCCTTCATCGGTCTTCCTCTTGAAGCGCCACGCGAACTGGTGGCGCAGACAGAACTGGCAGGGTGGCCTGCCGTGGACGCACTCCAGCGAGCAGCCCGTCAAGGCGATTCGGGCGATCGGCGCACTCATCAGTCCAACTCCAGCATGGCGCCGCGTTGCTCGATACGCATCTCGATCTCTCGCTCGGGCGTCACGGCGGGCTCGGGCTCGGGCTCGGGGATGGCCGGGCGCATGTCGACGAGGGCTATCTGGCGGGCGAGCTGCTGGCACTGGCTTCGCACGTAGGCCGCGTCGCGGTAGACGGCATGGCCGAATAGCGACCCGATGCCCGGGGCGAAGTCGCCGCCGTGGCAGCAGTCGAAGCCGATCCACCAGACGTCGTGCGGGCGCCCCGGCTCGGGAACGTGGCAGACGTGGCCATCGCAGCCGTTGGCGTAGGTGACGCCGCCGTGGACGTCGAGGTCGAAATAGAACGGAGCATCGCAGTCCCAGTGCTTGTGCTGCTTATCGCAGGAGCACTCGCCGTCGGACTTGCCGTGCAGCGGGTGCTCTGGCGGGACGCCTACGTAGCCGCACCAGGCGCCGTGGTTCTCCTGGCGGACGATCATGCAGTCCAGGTCGGTCTCGGGGTCCACCCAGTTGACCTTGTCGGGCTCGGACCCCCAGGGCCCGAAACCCCAGCCAGACTTGTCGACGGTGTACGTTTGGTCGTGCTCAGCCATCACTTTCCTCCTCTTGGGGCCTCAGTCTGAGGCACCTAGATGCCGGCTGTCAAGAGAAACATCTTGACAGCCCTGAATTTAGTGCCGTAGGTTAGAAACCATGATCAGACGACGCTGGGATTACGAACGCGCACGGCTTGCCTTCGAGGCGACCGGCATCACCCACAAGCGCGCTGCGGCACTGTTGGGTATTGCGGAGCGATCTATCCGCTACTACCTCTCAGGCGAGCGAGTGCCCACCGTCGATGTGGCCGTCGACTGGGCGCACCTGTGCGACGTGAGTCTCGACCAGCTCCTATCCTGGGAGCGCAACGGGCAGGCAACATGACCCCCACCTTCTCACAGCGCGGCATCCTGCGCTCTCTGGCCGGCATTCACCCGGCCTCATTCGAGGCCATACGGAGGCGGGCCGGGATCCGACCCGAGTCGCTCCGCTCCGAGCTGCGGGAGCTGGTCTCGCTGGGCGCCGTCAGCCGAGAGAACAGCAAGCAGGGTAAGGACTGCCAGTTCAGCCTCACCCTGCGGGGACTCGCCTGGTCGATGTCGGAGATACCCAACCCCCACCTGGGGCGCTGGGCATGACGACTATCGCCGCGTTGAAGGCAGGGGAGCACTGTCACGACCTGACGGTGCTCTGCACGAAGGTCGAGTGCAAGAGCGCCAAGAACGGCAACCCTTATCTCATCCTGCAGCTGCAGGACCAGAGCGGGCAGATCGAGGGTCGCTGTTGGGACTACGTCGAGCGGATCCGGCAGAACATCGAGGCCGGCATGGTGGTGGCCTTGACCGCCGACATCTCCGAGTGGAACGGTGCCCTTCAACTGAACGTGAAGGCCATACGCGGGGCCGACGCCAACCCCGCCGACTACCAGAAGCGAACGCCCCACGACACCGTGTTGATGCTGGCCGAGCTGAAGGGGATGGTCGACCAGTTCAGTGACCCGGATCTGCGCCAGCTGATGCAGGAGGTCCTCGGCTTCGCCGGTGGCGAGTGGCTGGCGTTCACCCATGCGCCGGCGGCGATGAGGAACCATCACGCCTACGTCGGCGGGCTCCTCGAACACACCCTCTTCATGGCTCGAATGGGGGCCGACATTGTTGGCACCTTGAACGCGGAGTACCCCGATCTCGTGGACCACGACAGGCTCATATCGGGGGTCATATTGCACGACCTGGGGAAGGTCTGGGAGCTGAGTCAGGGCCCGGGGATCGACTACACCACCGAGGGCCGGCTGCAGGGGCACATCGCGCTGGCCTGTGGGTGGCTCGATCAGTGGACGGACGGCTACCCGCTGCTCGTCCCCAAGCTGCAGCACCTCATCCTGTCCCACCACGGGGAGCTGGAGTTCGGCTCGCCCGTCAAGCCTCAGACGCCCGAGGCGGTGCTGCTCCACCAGCTCGACATGCTGCACACCCGCATGGCGATGGTGGCCGAGGCGAAAGAGACGGCCGGCGAAGACGGCTGGACCGACTGGATCAAGCCGCTGCAGTCGCGGCTGTACTTCGAGAAATCCAAGGAGGGAGACCGTGAGGCCGAAGAGTAACACCCAGGGCATCGGGACGCTCGTCGTCACCCGCAAGCGAGGCGAGAGCATCCGCATCGGCGACGACATCATCGTCACCGTGGAGTCCACGCGCGGTCACGACGCGCGACTACGCATCACCGCACCCAGGTCGATCCTGGTGCTTCGAGAAGAGCTCGTGGCCGGGGAGCGCGGAAGTGGCTGACCGACTCGAAGAGATCGCGGCCGTGACCGATAGACTCACTATGATAGAGGCGCACTGGGACTCCGCCATCTACTTCGAGGATCTGCCGTGCGTCATAGAGCCTGAAGACGTCAACTGGTTGATCGCTGAGGTGAAGCGGCTGCGCGAAGCCCTTGGCGCAAAGGCGCAGGACTTCCGTGTGGCAGCTGACAACGCTATTCAACACGCCGACCGGGAAAGCGATCGCTTCTATGCTGGCGCTGTCGAGACGGTTGAGGTTATCGCTGAAGCCCTCGGCATCGAACTAACCAAATGAAGGCTCGGAGCGGACATAGCCGCATGGACCAGCGGACCTCACAGATGAGGGAGAGGACACGATGCCAAAGCCGCTGGGTCGGCAAGAGACCCACCGCTCGATGAAGATCGGGCTCACGTGTGGGATCTACGACAGCAAGCACGCGGCTTGTTTCGGTGGTCCTCTGTACGCCTTTGGCTGGTGTGTGAGGCGACAGTTGGATTGCGAGGGGCACGTCTTGAGAGGAAAGCGTATGACATACGCAGCCATCGCCGAAGAGATGGGCGCCCCGGAGCGGTCGGTGAGGCGCTGGCTGGGGGTGCTCGTCAAGGACGGCTACATCAGCATCGACGGGCGGCGCGGATCGGGGGTTCGCATCAAGGTACTGAATCCGAAGAAGCGCGGATTAATTGATAAAACGAACGATCAACGGCCAGATCCGGCGGAAGTCGCAGACTTACGGCCAGATCCGGCGGAGCCAATGGCCAGATCTGGCCATTGGCAACGGCCAGATCCGGCGTTAATTACGGCCAGATCCGGCGTTGTATCTACTATAGGAGATAGAGTAGAGATAGAGGGGGAGGGGGAGCGCGCGCCGCGCGAGACCAACTTGCCCTCCTGTCCCTTCGAGCTTGGGCCGGTCCTCCAGCTGGCCATGAAGGCCGGCATTCTCGAGGTGGTGACGGACTGGCTCGCCGGCTGGCGCAGCAACGAGGCCTCCTGGCCTCACATTCAGCGAGCCCTTCGACACAAGCCTGAGGTCCAACAGGCCGCCCTGGTGGCCACCGTTCAGCACTGCAGCGACAAGAACGGCCGCTACCCCGACGAGTGGGCGGCCAAGGACTGGGCGGAGCACTGCACCAAAGAGGCGGCCAAGCGAGCCAAGAAGATCGGGTCGACGAATGGCTACCGAGACAAGGACTGGGAGGCGGTCGACGCCAAGTACGGAGCACGTTAAGTGACCACCATCGACATCCGAAGAACGGGCGACCTCGCGACTGGGCACCTGACACCGGAGCAGCGCGGGTGCAGGCGCTGCGATGGCGATGGCCAAGTCTTCTACATCGACGACCGCAATTACGAGGTCGCCGCTCCCTGCCCGGACTGCAGCGGGGCACGGCTACTGGTTCGCAGGGTCACCCGCTTCGAGCTCCCCTGGCGCTTAGCGGGGATGGACCTCGACGAGTACGACCCGAAAACCAAGCAGCAGAAGTACTCACTCGAGGCGTGCCGCGAGTTTGTCCGCGACTACGACTCCGAGGGCGGGCGAGGCCTATTGCTGTGCGGCCCGACCGGGGTGGGCAAGACGCACCTCATCGTCGGGACCTGCAAGAAGCTCATCTGGGCCGGCGTCCCCTGCTTGTTTACTCGCGCGGAGTCGCTGCTCCACCGTTTCAAGGAGGGGTACAGCAAGCGCGATTCACAGGACTACCGCCGCCGGCTTTTGTCGGTGCCGCTGTTGGTGGTGGACGAGCTCCCAGAGCTTCGCACCGACTGGGAGCGCCAGACCATCGGCGATCTCGTCGAAGCGCGCTATAACGCCTGCAAGTCCTTGATCGCCTCGGCGAACAAAACACCCGATGACCTGGATCAGATCTTTGGCCAACGGGGAGGTCGGGTCATCTCGCGGCTTCTGCACCTCAACCGTGTGGTCGTCGTGACCGGCCCTGACCATCGAACGGAGGAGAGCGATGTGGCTTGAGTTGATGGCCGGCGAGAGCGTCATCCTGCACGAGATCGAGAGCGGGCGATTCACTCGCGATCAGGTGGCGGTGACCTACGCCATCCTGCTTCGGCAGAGCAAGCTACACGACTACGACTGGCGGCGCATCAACGGCGCCATCACCACCCACTGGACGCCCTTCGCCCTCGAGTACATCAAAAAGCGAGCCTGGCTTCTGTTCGCGGGGCACGAGAAGCCAGAGGAGGCCAACTGATGATCACCAAGCAAGAGGCATTCGACACCGTCATTGCGGTCGGCTTCGACGACCCCGAGATGGCCCCCAAGGCGTACAGAGGCGCGCTCATGAAGACAGGCGCGCCTCACCAGCGGGAGCGCCTGCCAGCTCCTCTGTGTGCCGATTTGGTGCGCTACGGGACGCATACCGAGGGCGCGTTCGGGCTTGGTCTTTTGACGCTCGTCCTGGGCTGCGCCAATTGGGGCGTGTATCCGGGGCCGGTGATCGCTTCTAACGGACGGGGGACGCAATGCGGGGTCCTCGCCGACCCGGCCGGGGATGACTGGAGGGGGCGCCCGGAGCGCTCTGGAAAGCATCTGATGGACGGGTCGGCGGACTTCCCGTGGGGCGGGCTGGCGCTCCCTCACTTCGACTCGAGCGCCCTCCTTGCCGTGTACGACTCCTGGGGCTGGCCGGGAGGCTCGAAGTCGGACGCCAGTTATCGGGACGACCGGGGCCGGCTGCGGGCGGTCGACTTCAACTCGGTGCTGCGCTCGGGCTTTCGCGACGAGTGGCTGCGCTGGAGCACAGCGCTGTTGCGGCGGGTGGACTTCCACCGCTGGACCTTCAGCTACTGGCTGGCCAAGTTCTGGGAGCCCATCTGGCGGGAGACAGCGGCGGCCATCGGGGGCAGCGTCACATGGCCCGAGATCGTCGCCAGCGCCTCGATGAACGCCCGGTTCGCGAACAGCGCCAAGGGGGCGGCGAAGAAGGCCCGCGGCCTTCCGGCGGCGGAGGTCGAGGCGGCCTACCTGAAGTACAAGTCCAAGCGGTCGGAGCGTGCGGTCGGGCGGGCCAAGCGCCAGATCGCCTACACCAAACGCGTGGCGGTCGTCTACGAGGCGGCCCACATCGAGGCGCTGTGAAGGGCTGTAGCGGGCTACGCCGCATCGCGATCGACGTCGGGCGAATGGTCCAGGGCGTTGGAGCAACCCAGGCCGATGCGCTCGAGGCGCTGGCCGCAAAGCTGAGGGCGTTAGAGCCGTGACAAGCCCCTTCGAGATTGAGAACACAGCCCTGGTAGACGTCTGCGATCGCTGCCTTACGGTCCCCTGCTGTTGCCCCGGCCCGAAACAGCCTTTCTGCTGCCCCGTCTGCGACGGCGCCGGCAAAGTGTCCCGACCGCCGTATGTCGCGGGCGATGTGGCTAGCTGGGATGGCGTGGATGTGTGCTCCTACGACTGCCAAGCGTGCAGCGCCTCGGGCGTCATCTGGGGGCCGCCATGAGATACCTCAACGCCTTCGGCTGGCTACTCCTCGCCCTGCTGCTGCGTGCGGTGCGGGCCGTCGCGATGGGGGTGGGGTGAGCGAGCCACAATGCTGCTGCGGGTGCAAGGACTGGACGCGCGACGACCAGGGCGCCGTGAACGTCGTGTGTCCCGAGTGCGCGTTCGCCTTCGACGAGATCCACGCAGACCTGGACGATACCTATTCCTGCCCCAACTGCGGGCACGGCGAGGACGACACCGAGGCCGACGCGATGACGCGCGCCGATCTGCGCGCCCAGATCAACGAGACTCGAGGCGATCTGCTCGACCGTCCTCACGCCCCGCTCAGCCCAGAGCAGGCGCGAGGCGTCAACGCGATGGCGCTGCAATTGGCCTTCGATGTCGGCATCGACCTGGACGCCAAGCCATGACCATCTACCGCATCACCGCCTTTGTCCTGGCCTGGGCCATCGTCGCCTCGCTGGGCTGGGCCGCCTGCTGCAGCGGGGCGCGCACGACCTCGCTGAGCGTGAAGGGTTGGGGCGTGGAGTTTGAGATGGCCATCGACCGCAAGCTCGACCAGCTCGGGGGCACGCTGCCCGAGCCGACACCGCCGACACCGGCAGAGGGGAAGGAGTGAAAGCCTACCGACGGACAATGAGGCTGACGGAGATCGGAACGCTACAGTCAGCCCTCCGACTGCCGACAGACGCACGAAAGAGCGTGGGCATGAAAACGACGTGCGATCGATGCCGGAAGCCGATCGAGGACGCCTATTTCATCGCTGGGTTCAGGCGCGGACATCGGAACACTCTTTACCACGAAGCCTGCATCGACGAGCACACGCGGGGTTTGCTGGCCGACGGCGGGGAGGGCGACGATGAGTGACGACCGCGCCGCCGAGCTGCTCCTCTCTTTGCGTCTAGTGCAGGGCGTCGGCTCTCGGTCGTCGCTCGCCACCAAAGAGGCTGAGTCGCTCGCGTGTGAGGAGATCATCGAGGCGGCGTATCGCGGCGACCTCGTGCCCCGCGCCCAGTGCAGGAGCGTGGAGGAGATACGGGCGGCGTTGAGCATGGTGCGCCTTCTGAGTGCGCGGGTTCGGCCGGGTTATGAGCTAATCGGTGAAGGAATGCGAGATGCGGCCGACCGGGTTGCTGAGCTGCTCAACATCGACCTGGATGGCGGGGAGGGCTCCGACGATGGGTGATGACGACCGCGCCGCCGCGTTGGCGGAATTTCGGCGCTGTGCCTTTGCCTACATTGTGGCCAAGCCCGGAACCGAGAAAGCCGGCAGACGCTATGCGTTGGAGATGGCAGCAGCGGAGTTAGGGCTCCTCGGCCTTGACCCGGAACGAGTCACACCGGAGGGATACGACGATGCAGAACCTGCTCGGTAGCTCGTGAGCGAAGCCGTCGCCCAGAACACGGTCGTCCAGTGGCTGCGCCTGTACGGCATCCTGCACTGCCACGTCCCCAACGGGGGCAAGCGGCGCCGGGTCGAGGCGGCCATCCTCAAGGGCATGGGGGTGGTGGCGGGGATGCCCGACCTGCTCATCTTCGACTCGCCCCCGGGCGACGCCGAGAAGAAGGGTGTGGCGCTCGAGATGAAGGCGCCCGACGGGGGCCGGGTGTCGCCGGCCCAGAAGCGGATGTTGAGCCAGCTGCAGGAGCGCGGCTGGGTTTCGATGGTTGCCTACGGGGCGGCGGACGCCTTCCGCCAGCTCAAGGCGCTTGGATACGGAATACACAGAGGGAACGCATGACGATCACGGAGCTGCAGCAAAAGGCTCACCGCACCGCCAAGGAGCACGGCTTCTGGGAGAACTTCCCATACGATTCGACGTGGCACCACTTCGTGGCCTCGAAGCTGGCGCTTGTTCACGCCGAGGTCTCCGAGGCGCTGGAGGAGGTGAGACGCGCAATCTGGCCCGGGGACTTGGTCGCCGGCGCCATCCGCGAGGATGGCAAGCCCGAGGGCTTCGCCTCCGAGCTCGCCGACATCATCATCCGCGTCCTCGACCTGGCCGAAGGCCTCGACCTCAACCTCGAGCCCATGCTGGAGCACAAGATGGCATTCAACGAGACACGCGAACACAGACACGGGAAGGCGCTATGAGCCGAAAAATCGCAGGCAGGACGCCAGCGCGCGATCTCTTTGGGAGAGGTCCGCATGCAGAGATGAAGCGCCCGCGCTCTGTCGCGGGGCCGCAGGGCGAGGACGCCGAAGAGGTGGTCCTCGGCGATGACGACCTGCCTCCCCCCAAGATCGACCCGCCCAAGACCGAGCGTTGCCACAAGGTGACCATCGAGTGGGTCACCGACCTCGAGGGCCTGACCCACCTCAAGGAGGTCATCGAGAGGATGCGTGAGCTGGGCACGGTCGACGAGAAGATCGAGCCCTGCATGCGCCGGCCTCGCGAATGAGCGCCACCGGGAGAAGCGATGTCCGCCGCGCGGACGACCACTACCAAACGCCCGACTGGTGCGTCGAGGCCCTGCTCGAGCGGGTGCCGCTGCACGGACCCGTGCTCGACCCGTGCTGCGGCGAGGGCGCCATTCTGCGCGTCCTCGACAACTGGGGGGTCGGGCTGCTCGGCGGCGTCGAGATCAGCGAGGAGCGGGCCGCGAAGGCCTACGACGTCGCCTCGATCGCGGTCGGGGACTATCTGACGGCGACCTTCGACCACACCTGGACGGCCAATGCCATCGTGACCAATCCCCCCTTCTCGCTGGCCGAGCCGTTCATCCGGCGGGCGCTGGAGTTCGTGGCGCCCGGTGGCGACGTCATCATGCTGCTGCGGCTCAACTTCCTGGGGGCGAGGTGTCGCAACGAGGCCGAGTGGTCTGATTACGACATCCCGCTGTGGGGCCTCGGCCAGCTCCGCGCCGTCTACGTGCTCCCGCGCCGGCCGAGCTTCACGGGCGGCGGGAACGACGCCTGCGAGTACGCCTGGTTTCACTGGGAGCGCGACTACAGGGGCCCCGCGGTCCTCGACTGGCTGGAGGCGTCGTGAGCTACACTGTCGACAAGCCCCCGCTCCCCTTCAGCGTCTCGCTGGCGGTGCGGATCGCCCTGTTGGACGAGGGGATGGCGCCCATGAACGAGGTTATCGAGGCGGTCCAGATACGCTTCGGCGAGCGGGCCCCGGTGGAGCTGTCCATCAAGAAGACCCTGCGGGAGCAGCTCATCAAGCAGGGCGAGGCCTGCGGCAAGGGGAGAGTCTGGCGCCTCACCGAGAAGGGGGTCGACCGGACCCTGGACGACCTGCAGATGCTCAAGCTGGCCATGAGGGAGCCATGACTGACGACGTCGCAGAGGCGCTGAGGCAGTGGCGCGACCATACGCCATCCGTCCAAGAGCTTGTCGCCGGCTGGACGGACTCGAAATGGGCGGCTGAGGTGCTACGCGCTGCCGCACGCGGCGACCTCGTGCCCCGTGCTGAGCGCGACAACGCCCGAGCTATCGCTCGCGTGCTGGCGCACTCCTACACGACGGACAGCACGCCGCCTCGGAGCGTGGTCCGCGAAGCGCTGGCTTTCCCGGTGCGCCCGGAGACGAGCAATGAGTGACCAACGCTACGGTCCAGGCCCATATCAGGGCGATCCGTCGCACACAGGCTGGGTGTGCGACGGATGCGGGATGCGATGGAGCTACTCCGACGGAGAAAGGCGGCTCAACGAGCCCAGCGTGAGGACCGTCGAGGAGATACGGGCGGTGCTGCGGAAGGAAGTAACAGGCGCCCAGGAGGCGCATGAAGCAGAGATCGGCTTCTCTGAGGGCGACCGCGATATGTGTCACGGTGTAGTCGGCAGCATCCTCGAGGAGCTAGGCATCACCTTGGAGGAGCTGTGAAGCGCGACCCCGTCGTCTGGGTGCTGGCGGGGCTGGCTCCGCTCGGGGCGATCTGCTTCGCTGTCGGCGTCATCGCTCTGGCCGCGCCCTCAGCGCCCCCGACCGTGGACCCGGGAGCAATCGACTACCAGCGCACAGCCCAGCGGATCTGCTGTCGGGTGGCCCACGCGGCCGTCGAGGGCGCCGTGTTCCGCGCGCGGCGAGCCGCTAGGAGGGAACCGTGAGTGACGACGAACCCCGCCAGCCCGGCGGGCTCTTCTCGACGCAGGACGTGATGGCGTCTCTGCACAACCAGATCAAGCAGGCGGTCGCGAGCGGCGTCCGAGAGGCGACGGCGGAGCACCGGCCCGTCCGGTCGGCCCCGACCATCGCCATGAAGCTGGCCACCAACGCCAAGGCCTTCTGGACGGCGGTCATCCTGCCGCCCCTGCTGCTGCTGGGTGGCGCGGTCAAGTACCACAACGACACGGTCCAGGAGGTCCACGTCTTCGAGCAGGAGCGCTGCGCCCAGGACAGCCAGTTCCTCAAGGAGCAGTTCACCCGCTGCCTGACCGAGGACTGGGACGCTGAGAGCAGCGAGGGCACCCGGGCCATGGAGATACTGGAACGATGAACGAGTGGGATGATGTGAGCGCCGCGCCGACGCTCGAGGATGTGATGGACTGCGGCGAGATGAACGTCCGCAGCAGCATTGAGGAGGCCTGGGGCAGCGAGAGCCCCGAGGTCCGCCTGATCCTCGGGGAGGTTGCCGTCACCGCCTATCGGGGTGGCGTGGAGTTGGGGGTGGCGTGGGGCCGCGCTACTCGTGAAGAGACACCACGTCGTCGCTTCCGTCGCTCCATCGAATCCGGAGCTCTGCGCCTAGTGTCTGCAGCGCTGCGAGCAGCCGAGTCAGCCGCATCTGCGATCGACCGGTCTCGAAGCGTTGAATCGTGTAGGGACCGAGGCCCGACGCCTCGGCGAACTGATCGCGATTGATGTAGCCGGCCTTGTGGCGCTCGTAGCGCAGCCGTCGGCCGACCTCGTTGGTTCCTTTCAGTGCCATTTACTCCTCCCTGTCGTAGAGCGAAAGGCCGCCCCCGCCCTCAGCGAGAGACAGGTGGCCGCCTTGGGTTTCGTACAGCGAGAGCGCCCCTCGAGGCGCCTTCGGCTCGGGTTGCACTACCTGCACATTGCGTGCCGGAATGGTGCGCTGGGGTGGCGGTGCCGTTGCCGTCAGGAACAGCTCGATGCCCAGGTCATCGGCGATCGCCTGCGCCACGTCGTCGTACATGTCCCAGCTCATCAGAAGAGCCTGGCGGATCTCGTCGGTCGTGTAGGTGCGGCTCATGCTTCCTCCTTGTCGTCGCCGCGGTCGATGTGATCGGCGCGCTTAACCAGCAGCGCCGCGAGCGCGCGAGCGTTAACTGGAGGCAGGCCCAGCCAGGCGATGGGCTTGCCGAAGTCCAGCACAACGACGCCGTCTCGATCCCCGACTGCAAACTGCAGTTCGCCTTCATCGTCCGCGTCAAGCATTCCTTTTGGAAAGCGCTTCGTGGCGCCTGTCCAGGGCTTTCTCATGTTAGCTCCCCCATGATGCGCTGGACCGCCTCGACGACGACCGGGTCGTCAAGCAGCACGAGCGCTTTGGCGTCCGCCTCGTCCCAACGGGCCAGCCAGTCGGACTCGTTCAGCTCAGCGAGTCCGTCCTCGGTCGTCAGGCCCTCGACCGCGACGGCCTTGTCGTTGATGCCGCCTGCCGTCGCCCAGTCGAAGATGGCGGCGCACATGGCCTCGAATTCGCTGTCGTATTGACAGCCTGCGTATTGCGTTCTGCTCATGCTCCTCCTCTGTGAATGGCGCACTGGAGTCTCACGAGCCCAGCCGCGGTGTTGAGCAGCGCGTCGCCCTTGCCGGCCAAGGCCTCGGCGCCGTTGCAATCCAAGATGACCTGGCTGTCCTGCCAGGTCTTGACCCGCAGCGCCAGCTGGGCCGGCAGGTTGCTGCGGATGGTGGTGCTGAGCACCTTCGCGCTCGGCTTCTGGGTGCAGACGATCAGGTGGATGCCGGCGGCTCTGGCCTTCTGGGCCAGGCGCTGCACCAGAGGCTCGAGCGCCTTGCGGTCCTCGTGGTCGGCCGTGAGGTCGGCGTACTCATCAAGCACGATGACCTCCCAGGGCAGCGAGGCCCGGGTGCGGCGGTTGTACTCGCTCAGTGAGCGCACCCGCGCGGAGCGGAACAGCCGGTAGCGGTCCTGCATCTCGGCGATGGCCGTCTCGAGGATCTGCTTGGTGTCGTAGGCGTCGATGCCAGAGCGCCCGGCGACGTGGCTGAGCGCCTCGAGGGCGACCAACTCGGTCCCCTTGGGGTCAACCAGGCGCAGCGTCAGCTCGGACGGCTCTCTGGACCGGGCAAGGCCCAACAGGATGGTTTCGAGCGCGACCGACTTCCCTGATCCCGTCGTCCCCCCGAGCAGCAAGTGGGGTGACGAGGCGGACGAGAACGACAGGCCGACGATGTCGCCCGTCACGTCCTCGCCGATGGGGGCGTACAGCTCGTCGGCGGGCCAGTCGGTGCGGGCCCACAGGCGCTCGGCGTCCACGATATATCTCTCGTGGTCGAGCTTGGGGATCTCAAGCACAACGGCCCCGCGGTCGACGTAGGCCCGGATGTTCTGGTCGGCCTCGAGCCCGAGGCGCAACTTCACGGCGTCCTTGGCCTTCTCGATGGCGCCTGGCTTGACGCCCTTGGCGGGCACCACCCGGCAGACGTAGAAGCCCGGACCCTCGACGATGGGCTTGCGCGAGTGGTCCCGGTGGACGGTGACGCTGTACTCGGCCAGGGCCGCGATCAGCTTGCCCAGCTTCTTCTTCAGCCCATGGCGGCCCAGGTGACTCCCGTCCAGCACCTCGGGGTGCGAGGGGAGCGGCTGCGGGGGCGCCTCGGTGCCGGCTTGCTCCTCGCACCAGGCCCGAGCGTCCTGTTCGCTGTGGAGGTGCTCGGCGTTCACGGGCCCGCGGCCCGGCTCGTAGGACTCGCAGAACCAGAGCTTGTGGGTGTCGCGCCAGCGAGCTCTGGCCCACCACCGGTCCCCGACCTCGACGATGGCGTAGCCATCCATCCAGTTGGCCAGCAGCGTGGGGGCGGGCGTCGCCTCGTCGCTGGGGGACAAAGCGGTGCTGTACTTCATAGCTCCTCCTATCGTTTGGCGCGCGTGATTCGCCAGTTCTCACCCAGGCAGACGTCGATGTCGCCGTGGCGGTCGAGCTGGCTGTCCATCTCGAGCGCGGTGCCGTAGGTGTCGCGGACGAAGGCCAGCCGATCCGACTGCTCGGTGTCGTCCAGCAGCTTCGTGCGGACTGCCGTGGGGCCAGCAAACTCTCCGCCCACGAAGTGGGTCTTGGCGCCGTCGCCTTCCTGCCAGGTCAGCTCTCCTGTGATCAGCGACTGTTGCGGGTCCTCATCGGCGTACAGGTGGCCGATGATCGTTACTCTCCAAAGCTTCATGTCTCCTCCTCTTTGGCGTAGCGAGCTAAGTGCTCGCTGTATGCAGGCGGGATAGCCTGCGAAAGCTCTTTGCGGGTCATCCAGTCGATGCCCATGGCGCGCTGTTGAACGTCCAGCGGGATGCGCCAGACGCCGACCTCCACGGTGCTGCGGAGGTTGGTCCGGTTGGTGGCGGGCGGGAAGCGCGGCGTCTGCCAGCTGTGGTCGCAGGCCGGCGCGAGCACAGCGAAGCTGCACTCGAAGATGCGATGGCGTCGCACGTCCAGACCGAAAGAGGACCCGCAGAGCTGCACGGGCGACTCGAGCGGCGCCCCGGGCACGTTCTCGATGACGTGAGGGATGCCGGAAGCCCACAACCGCAT
>Ga0255047_10001220_pt1 | contig 19126 bp, 35 predicted proteins | sample JV7_2_1_MG_FD_183640 | JGI IMG/M metagenome (GOLD analysis project Ga0255047, IMG submission 183640) | Seawater microbial communities from Jervis Inlet, British Columbia, Canada - JV7_2_1 | ecosystem: Environmental > Aquatic > Marine > Inlet | place: Canada: British Columbia | collected 2016-10-06 | reverse complement strand
TTGGACTTAGCATAGTTCCTATTGATATGCCTTTGAAGATACTTGAACAACCTTGGGCATATAGTCCACACTACTTCTATGATATGGAGAACAAGAGAGATCTTGATCTTATATTTGTTGGAGGTAATCATCATAACTTCCAGAGTAAGCTTGGACATAAGTTCTTTAATAGAACACCAAAGGATACTGGAGCACTATTGAATAGAGGACTAATGACTTATAGGATGGGAGCTATGCACAACACAGCAGATGTAAAGAGATTAACTCTACTACCCTTTGAAGCTGCAGCTTGTAAGACTATGTGTTTGAATTATAGATCTCCAGATACCTTTAAGGGAATAGTACAGTTTGATACTCAAGCAGAACTGAAGGAGTTATCTGATTATTACTTTGAGAATGAAGATGAAAGGAATAAGAAGATAGCACAAGCATTGGAATCTATTAAAGGACATAGCTTTAATGATAGAGTAAAGGAGGTATTGAAACATGTCAAATAGATGGTTAGAGATAACTACTAACATTGGTTGTTTTATGAAGTGTGTTTACTGCCCTCAAGATAAACTATTGAAGGCTTACAAAGGAGAACAGATAATGAGAATGAGTACATTTATGACTATGATAGAGAAGGTACCTGAAGATGTAGATATAATGTTTGCTGGTTATAGTGAACCATTCCTTAACCCATACTGTTATGCTATGATGGCCTATGCTCAATACTTAGGACATAAAGTAATCCTATACACTACTGGTGTTGGATTAGTTAATCCAGAGAAAGTAAATGAATTAGATTGTGAAGTGTATAAGCATGTTATTGGTAAGAGTAGATTAGATGTAATGAGTAAATTAAAGGGATCTAATGTAAGACCTCAGCTACATGATAGAGCTGGTAATCTTCCTATGTTTCCAGAGGGTTATAAATATTCTAGTCTTACACCATCAAAGAAAAGAGAAGTAACTAAATGTAATAACTCTCCAACTATGGAGTGTGGGGTGTTGTTACCTAATGGAGATATTCAACTATGTTGTCAAGACTATAGTTTGAAGCATACACTTGGTAACTTAATAGAAGAAGATTATGGAGTGATTATGAAGAGAGCAAAGATAGTAAGCCTGTGTAAAACATGTGCTTATGGGAAGGAAGAAGATGTATAAATTAATTATCCAAGGGTTTCCTAGAACAGGAACTACAAAGATGTGGAGTATGTGTAAGAAACTAACAGGACATAGAATGTATTACGAACCAGGTAATGCAGGAACTGCTTTAGGTAGCAAGAATGACATAGGTAATATTCATAAGATCCCACTATCTAATGAGTATCAAGATATACCAACAGAAGTAAGAGAACAATGTACTACTGGAGATTTGTGGGGTAAGTATCTAAGCAAAGCTAAACAGAACTATTACATAGAACTAAGTAAGTATCATCAACCTTGTGGTATGAAAGAGTTTGGATTTATGCTTAACCTAGTAGATGTAAGGAATACTCTAAGTCCTAATGGTAAGTTAATCCTCACAATCAGAAGTCCAGAGGCTATATGGGCTAGTGTTAATTTCTATAAGGATACTAAGAAAGGATCACTAGATAACTTTATGATGCACTATATGTGGGAGTATATTGAAGGGAAGAAGTACTCTTACATTAAGAAAGCAAAGGCAGGTAATGCTGTACATAAGTTCATAGCTGTGTGGTATTACTTTAACTTAAGGAGTTTAACTGGTGCTAGGTATTGGGGAGAAGATGCATTGATAGTTAGATTTGAAGATCTATGTAATCATCCTAAAGAACAATTACAAGAGATAGCAGAGTTCTTAGATGTAGATGCTGGAGACTTATGGACTGGGATTAAACCAAAGATAAAGGACAAGTGGAAAGAACATTATAACTCTACTTGGTTCTACAAGAGAGTATCAGAACTAGGATTAACAAATAGCATAGGGAGGTTAGGATATGGAAAACATCAAGCTTAATTTAGGATCAGGAGATCAGAAGATACCTGGATATGTAAATGTGGATCTACATTATCCAGCAGATGTTAGAGATGACATAAGGAAGCTAGACAACATACAGAATGAGTGTGCTGAAGAGATATACATTGCTCATGCAATAATGTATCTAATAGATTCAGAACTAGATATGTGTTTAAGTGCCTGTTATAAGAAGCTCATGAAGGGTGGAAGGATAGTGATTGAAGATCCTATAAAAGAAGAGGAATGGGAGTGGTGTTACATTAGAGAACCTGAAGAAGAGGTAATGTATAGAATGACTAAGTTTAAGAATGTAAGACTAATCCCACAATTAGCAATAAGCAGACATGGAAAGAATGTTTGGACTGTGGAGGGATACAAATGAAATGTGGATTATGTGAAGACTATGAGGCATATACTGTGGGGTTTATAGATGAGAATAAGGTAATGGCTTTGTGTATGAGTTGTTATGCATCTAACTACTACAATGGAGAACTATTAGGAGTCTTTATTGATTGGGTAACTAATGGATTTAAAACAGATAAGGTATCAGTAGATAGATACTTTAAGGCTAACTATGGGAATTAAGAACCCTAGAGCTAAGGGAGCTAAAGCTGAAAGGCTTTGTGAGAAAGAGCTTATTGAAGATGGGTGGCTAACATGGAGAGTAAGAGGAGCCACCCCTTATAGTAAGCAAGTAGATATGTTCGGTATATGGGATATATATGCTATCAAGCCTATTGATGGTAGAACAATACACAGATATATACAAGTCAAGAGTAACAGGAGACCTAAACTATTATCATATGAGCGGTGGTGGAGATGTTATGGAGACAGCCATATGAGTTGTGAGATCTGGGTTAAATATGATTACAAAGGATGGAGGAAATTTATAATAGGAAAATGATAAAGAGAAAAACTAATTGGGAAGAAAGAGTATCGGTACAGATACTAACAAGACAAAGACACCCTTACCTAGCAACACTATTGACTAGCCTAAGGAATCAAACATTTAAGAATTGGGATTTAATAATACTTGATAACAATGATGCTGGTATGGAGATAGCTCATAACCATTTGATCTATAGTATATTGGATAAGATTAAGTATGAGAAACATAAAGTAATCTTAGTCAAAGGAGTACCAGAGATACAGAAGAACATAGGTCTTAGTAGGAATGGTATCATTAACATAGACAAGAACCCTATTGGTTGTAGGATAGATGATGATAGCATACTAGAGCCTGAGTACTTACAGAAGCTACATGATGTTCTAACTGGTAAGGTAATACCTGGCTTTAGCTGGGAAGGTAAGATAGCAGCAGTAGGTGGAGTAGTACCCCCATATCAAGGACCAAAGATAATGTGTTATCCTCCAGCAATATTCAATCAGATTAAGAAAGAGGAAGTACCTAAGAAATGGTTGGAGTTAGGAACAAGATTAAACATAGATGGTTTCAAAGAAGGAGAGGACTACTACAACATAGGAGATCCTATTGATGATGGTGGTATGTGTTATCCAACAGATACCATAGTAGATAGTGATCATCTAAGATCTAGCTTTATGTATTGGAATGATATCATTAAAGAGGTTGGTGGACACCCTAGCAGTGATGATACAGGATTTAGAGAAGAAACAATACTAAGCCTTAAGCTAAGGGATAAAGGATATAACCTGTTTACTAACACAGGAGCAATAGCATGGCACTTATGGGCACCTAACTTAGGTAGAGGAACAGATCCTAAAGAACACCAGACTAAGATATTCAACAATGAGCTAAGATTCCAAAGGGATCATAGAGAATTACTACGGAGGTTAGTAAGATGAAAGATGAATTTGATAAAGTAAAAGAAATTATAAAAAGCAAAGGATTACCTCGTAATGAGAGAAGGAGGAAGGAAAACCAATATGCCCCAGATGAAAGAAGGAAGTTCTTTAAATTAGTATTGGATTATATTAATACAAACAAGGGTGTACTCCGTGGGAAGCTATTAGCATATTTCCAATATGAATATGGACTATCTCCTTCTTTAATTTTAAACTCCCTTGATGTCTTATCTAATATGGGTTTTATAGAGGAAATAGAAGAAGAATATGCTAGCAGTTATTATCAAAAATTGAATATAACTGAACAAGGTAAGGAGGAACTTAAATGAAATATTATTTAATCTGTGGAACAAGGAGGCTCTCTGCATATAAAAAATTAGGTTACCAAACAATACCAACAATGGTAGATGGGGGATTAAAAGAAATACCACTCAATGAAATCACTATACCTCAAAATCCACGTTTACATAAAGATAAAGAACTAAGTAGACTAATGAATGACATAAAGAATAGAGGGTTATTACAACCAATAGTAGCTACAATTCATAAACATAACCAAACTTTCTTTCTCAGTAATGGAACTGCAGAAAATCTACATAGGAAAAACCTCTCTCCTTTCGAATTAGGGAAAGTATGTGATTCTTATTATCAAGATGGATGTAATGATAAAGAGACAGCAAGTATATTAAACATCCCCCCCAATAGAGTTAAAAGAGCATTGAGAATTTACAATCAAGTACCAGAAGAGATACATCAACATATTGAATTTAGTGCAGGAAGAATAGATGAAGGAAAAATATCATTTAGTACTGCAAGTTCCTTAGCTAAAGAACTATCTATTTGGGATGTTAATTTAAATAAAGAAGATCTCCTCAACCTTTGGAATTTCTTTAGGATGTATCGTATTGGATCTTTAGAAACTAAATTAATAGTATTGATGATAAAATCTGGTATCCCTATTAATAAACTCAAAGATGAAAGAAGAAAGTATGCAGTTAAAACAATAAGGTTTGTTGTTAGGAAAATAGAATTAGAAAAATATGAAGATCCATTACCTGAAGTAATAGAAAGCATTGTAAATGGAGAAAGAGAACCAAATAAAAAACTAATAATAGGGAGGGAATGATGAAACAGAACTTAATATTTAGTGGGCCTGTATATGATAGTAGTGGAGTAGCTGCTTTCATTAGAAACCAAGCTAAGAGTTTCTATAAGATGAAAGATAGGTTCAAGAAGGTTGGTATAGAACCACCACAACATATGCCATACAATGAGAATGTAACTCCAGAACTACTAGAGCTATTGAACAACACCGGGGATATGGATATAAAAGATAGTGTCTATCTACAAGCCTCATGGTGTGAACAGTGGGGACCTACATTAGCTAGAAACCCTAAGAAGTTCTTTGGGTACACAGCAGTAGAAGGAACTAAGATACCACAGACATGGGTAGAGGCTATGAATGATCCAGATGTAGATGGGGTGTTATGTATGACAGAACCATTGAAGAAGATGTGGGTAGAGAATGGAGCAATAGAAGAGAAGATAACTGTTATAGGGCATGGTATGGAACCTAAGTGGTTTAATGATAAAGTAACAGCTATTGATGTGAGTGCTGATCTACAAGATAAGTTTGTATTTGGATACCTTAATGGTTGGGATCTAGGTAAGGGAGTTAATGATAGGAAAGGACCAGAGATATTGCTTAAAGCATTCTGTGAAGAGTTTAAGCCTAATGAGAAGGTAGCCTTATTGTTTGCACCTAATACAATATATGGAGCAGAGAAAGATATACAGGGAGCAATAGATAAGATAGGACTACCTAAAGAACATGCACTGATACATATAGAAGATACTAATTGGAAAGAGACAGATCTAGGTGGAGTGTATAAAGCTATGGATTGTTATGTAGCTCCAACTAAAGGAGAAGGATTTGGTATTACTATTGTAGAAGCTATGGCTTGTAAAGTACCTGTTATAGTACCTAATGATCCTCGTAGTGGACATATGGATTTCTGTAATGAAGATACAGCACACTTCTTTAAGATAGATGGCTATGAACCTATTAATGCTAGGGTTATGGGACACCTATACTCTGGCTCTGAATGGGCTATGCCTAGTGTAGCTGATCTTAGAAAGGTAATGAGAAAGGTATATGAAGATAGAGAATACCTAAAGAGTAAAGCACAAGCAGCACATGATCTAGTGCATAAGGAGTTTACTTGGGATGCTTGTACTGAAAGGATATTGGAGGCAATAAAATGAATAAGATGAAAGAAGAAGTATTAGAAGAAGATGAAGAAATATTAGAAAAAGGATTTAGGATATATTGTAGATCTTGTGGTTGTGAGTATATGGAACCCATTACTTGGGTAGAGGATTTAGGATATACTGAATGCCCTAACTGTGGATATAAACTGGGGGTGGAATAGAATGAATACATTAGACCATATAAGCTTATGGACACTAGCACTAGTAGTACTAAAGATTTCAGGATATATAACTTTAGGGTGGATGTGGGTGTTAGCTCCTATGTGGATAACAGCCATAACAATATTTCTAATGGCTATATCTGGATATAAGAGTATGAGTAAGTTAGTTAAACCTAAAGTAAAGATACCTGGTAAGAAAGCATAAGGGTAGAAGGGAACAGTATATATTATCGTGAAGGTCGTTATGCTGTTAAAAATAAGTGGATAGTTTGGGTTGAAATAGCTTTAGAAAAGACAACCACTTATGCCCTGCCCAATTATGATACACTGGAAGCTGTCTAGCTTGTGAAGAAGAAGAACGATTGAGAAAGGAATACCCTATGATTTCTATTTGAGCTCCATAAGGCCTGTTTTAAGGCATTATTATTCTTAGGGTACCCAATGTACCTCTTTCTAATAATAATGCTCATATGGGCTCATGAGTGTGCTTAAATGAAACATCTACTATCTATCAGTAAAGTATCTAAACACAAACATAAACACTAAGAATATAATATAACAGATTGGTAATGTAAATATCTGCCACCATGGAGTATTAATCCAACCAAATACTTTTAACACTACCCAACCCAAAGTAAATAATAAAGCCCAGTACTTAAATTGAAGAGGGATCATTCTCTGCCTTGTAGAAACTATACTTCTTATTCCAGCTAAACCATACCTGTCCATATCGTTTATCCTTCTTGTATTCCTTTCTAGCTTTAACCTCTTTCTTATTAGGCCAATAACACCAATCTAATACTACCCATCTATCTCCTTCTTCATCATAATATGTAACATAACAATGTCCTCCTGCTGAGGTATTACCAGCAGTAAGCCTAACCTTCCAATAAGGTATCCCTGATACTACCATTAGATTAGCTAATAGTATTGCTCCATCATCACAATCTCCTTTACGAGTCTTTAATGTTTCATAAGCAAACAACCATTCTTCTGGTATCCCAAACTGAGACTTATCTGAAGTATATGTTATATTATCTATAACCCACTTAAGACACTCTACTGCATTCTTATCATCTTCCATGTACTGAACAAACTCCGTCCTTAATGATTCTAGTTCATAGTCGTATGGTGTAATGAAGTTCCTAACATCAATAGCTATCATCTCATTGGTGTTAGCCAAAGTCCTACCATTGTAAGTGATAGGATACTCAGGATACTTGTTGTTGTAGTAGTCCTCTTTGGTTTCCTCTTGGGGTTCTTCTACTCCCCCAAACAATCTCTCTAGTAGATCCTTTAACCAACTCATCTTACCTTGTACCTCACAACCTCTCCAGAAGTCATTAACTTCTTCTCAGTTATTGCAGGGTTCCAAGCCATTAAGCTATCTAGATCCTCTCCTGTTACTCTTGCTACATCCTTTAATCTTCCACTATTATTGATAGTGTATTCTGCCCAAGTATACTTTGGCTCAGGTATCAATGGTTTCTGTTCATGTAGCTCTCTTATGTCTGGAGCTCTAACTGTTACAGGTTCATGTGTTCCTATCTTGTATAGTCCTCCAGCTAATACTATACCAGCAGTCATAACCGTACCTATAATCCAACTACTAGTCCTGCTTCTTTTCTGTCTCATATTCTCCCTCCCATTGCTTTGGTATCACCGTATAGTCTACTTCATCTGAGTTCTCTGATGTTACTATAACGATTCCATAATCATCCTCTTTTAATATATATCCATATGTGGTAGTCTTCTCTATCAATTCTCTTACTGGTGTATCCAACACCTTCTGCTTATCCTCACTGATCTTTGAACAAGCATCGTACCATACTATCTTCTCCAATTTGTCCTCCTTATCTCTCTTCATTTGTTTCCCCCATCTTGTACCACCAGTTATTCCAGATCCTATCTATCCGGTATTTGTAGTGGTTACATTGTTCATATTGACCATTAACACAAATGGTATAACTCCCATAATCACTCTCTGGACACTCAAGATCAAAAGGACACCTGTCCTCAATCCTCCTCTTGTCTCTGGTACCCTTTGTACTCATAGTAACCTGCTAACAAGCTGTATAACTTATCTTGTTCTTCTAACCCAGTTAATAGCTTAGCATAATCAGCTAACCTATCCTGTGCCTCTACTTGATCCTGTATCCCTCTAGCTAGATAAACATTAGACAGGAGTTTAACTCCTGCTAACATTATCAAATCTTCAGAATCCATTCTTCTGCTCATAAGCTCACCCTTATCTGATGTTCTTCACCACTCAACTTGATCTTAGGACTACCAGCCTTTGTAGGTTCCATTCCTGCTATGTGTCCATAGCTACCCCAGTGGCCCAAATAACCACCAGTTATTAGGAAGTGTGTTTCACCCTTCTCAACTGTTTTGTTCCTTGTATTCACTCTGTACCGTTCCTTAGTGTGGTGTGACAACTGATGTAGATGTCCCATAGCATATATATCTGCTTCAGCTATCTGGTTTAGATTGATAGCTGCTTTAATCTTAGTGTGTGGCATTCTAGCTCCACTAGCCCCATGTGTTGTGTACATTATATAGTTTTGGTTTCCTACCCTGATCTTATGTAGCTTACTCCAACCAAAGTATTTGATACCTGCTTCCTTAGCCATATGCTTTGTTAGATGTATCCCGCTACTCTTGTATACTCTTGCTTCATGGTTCCCATCGTGGGTCCCTAGAACTAATCCTTTAGCAAAGGCATCCTTATAGATGTTTAACCAATGCTCTATCTGTTCATCCACTATCTCGTCTGATTCATATACCCCAGCCCCCACTGAGTCTCTTGTAGCACACTCTATATTATCACCCATTAAGATGATAGGTATATCGTTATCTACACACCAGCCTAGATCCTTCCTATGTTTCTCTTCCTTGTAATACTTACTACCTATATGAGTATCTCCCATAAGAACTAATGTTTGTTTAGGTGTATCAAAAGAAATAGAGTGTAGTGTAGGTTGTAGTTCTGACTTAGAAGCAGCGTGTTTTATGGTTTCCCATTCTTGTATTCTTGATTCCAATTCGGACATTATCCTCCTCCTACGGTTGTATTAAATAAAAAAAAAAGGTTAGTGGATTATGCATCCACTTCCACGTCTACGTCGTCATCATCGTATTCAACTTCAAATTCAAACCATCTATAACATTTATCTTCATCCTTATATTTAGCTCTTACTTCTCCGGTGATTACGTATTCATCTTCATCATCAACTTCGATCTTCCAATCGTCTTTGACATTTCTGATGCTGATTTCGTCATCGTCGTATTCGTCTCCTCCACATGTGTTATAGTCATCTTGAATTTCATCCAATACATAATCTAATGCATCGTCTAGAAATGAACTAAATTCTAACACTGCTGGAACTTCTACGATTGTTTCTACTTCTACGATCTTCTCTACTTCTACTTCAGTTACTACTGCAACTTCCACAGGTACTTCTTTGATAACTTCAACTTCTACTTGCTCAGGTTCAGTTAATGTTGCTGTTAATCCCCAACCAACTAATAGTCCTACTATCAATAAAGCTCCGTACTTTAACCATGTTTGTTCTGCCATTTGTATTTCCTCCAATTTAGTTACTCACCATTTAAGGTGGCTGAATGTGCTAAGCTCAAGTCATACTTAAACCTATGCGTACTACTCTAAGGTAATGCTCTCCTTAGACCAAATAAACCAGTAAATGCTGTGATCAATACTATTGCTTCAGCACCACTCACTGTTCCCATAAACCAACCTAATCCTCCATAAAGGAAACCTACTAAGGCTGCCCAGAAAGTCATGCTGGTAAATATGCTTTTCTTCATTCTATGTACCTCCTATATGTTGTACAAAATAACCTAATAAAATAATTAAGATAGTGGTCATACCACCGATAGTAGCTATGAACATTCTCTTGTCTACTTTATTCCTTTCAATCCCATCTACCTTTGCTATCAAATACCATAATAAATCTACCTCTTTAAAAGAAGCATTACCGTTCTCATGCTTAATTTTGTGTATTATATCTTCCATTGATTTCATCTTAGCTTTCGTCTATGAACAAATGGCCTCCATTAAAAGAACCATATACTAATTTGTTAGTGTCATATTCTGATAGTTGCATACCATATCCCCCAATCTTTCCATTTGCAGTGTTGGTTGCTCCAACAACTCTATATTCCCAAGCCAATGCATCTATTGAACGAAATAATAATATTGGGACTATTTTTATATCAGCAGAGGTTGCACTATCAATAGCTATAAAATAATAATAACCATTTGTAGCTTGTATGATGTTGGTTGCTATTTGTTCATCTATCTGTGCTGGGTTACATATAGCATAGCAATTTTGAGTTCCATCATAATATTCCATCTGTACACTTTTTTGTGCCGCTTGCCTAGCACTAATTACATGAAGAAATGTCGAAGCACTTAAAGCATAGATAGCTCCAGTAGCTAAATTAGTTGTATGTCCTGTATCTGTATATGTATTATCACCATTATAAGTAAATATGGCATTATCATCTTTAATAATAAAACCATTAGTGGCATCAAACATACTTACTAGCCCTGTTGAACCTGCTAGTCCTGATCCTGTAAGTTGCACCCAAACATCTCCACCATCTGTTGACTTCCATACTTCTTGTCCTGAAGCTGCATTCCCTACCATAACTGCTAAGGTTGCTGAAAAGAAATGAACATCTTTAATTGTCGTACAATTAGGTGGTGGTGTTCCAGCTATTGTCCATGTTGCTCCACTATCATCTGACCAACTTATATCATTAGTTGTATTAAATATTAATACTTTAGTTGGATCAGCATCACAAGTAACTAAAGCTAATGGACTTGCTATTTTATCATCTTTAGCTGTCCAAGTAAGAATTCCAGAACTCAATACTCCTTGTTGTGTATTGGTACCATCGGTTGCTATAAAAGTTGTTGATGAACAACTCACCATCCCTCTTTTGCTACCAGCACTTGGTGCCCCTTGTGCTCTGTGTTCTAATCCTGTCCAGATCTTAGCTGTATTAGTATTAATCTGTGTAGATATAGCATTAACCCCACTATTAGCTGCTAAATTAGATCCAGCATATAGTATATCACCATCACTATAGTCTACTTTTAATGTTGCCATTCTACTATCCCCCCATATTTCATACTATTTAAACCTTTATGAATCTACATATTTGAAGTCTACATTGAATTGTACTTCTATTGTAGCATCTTTTGATAATGCTGTGAATTGAGATGTTGCAAACATATCCCCACTCTCTGCTGCATTAAAGATTGCCATTCCTCTTAATGTTGTTCCATTAGCTTCTGTACTAGGCAATAGATATTCATATTTGTTTGTCTTGTTTGCTACTGTATTAGATGTAAATGTTGCTCTAAAGAAGCTCCCAGTTAAACTACCTTCTGAAGCTAAAGGGGTATAAGCCTGACTCCCCAACTCTATATGTGTTGGGGCTGTTCCTATTGCTCCACTAGCCATTAAGTTTCTTATTGCATTTAATCCTGCGTCTACTATCATTATTATCCTCCTATATTGTCCCACTACCTATGAATGTCCAAGACTCTCTAAAGTCTCCAAGATACCCAAAGCTACCAGCATCAGCTCCACTCCCAGTGGCACCAAGTATCGCTAAAGCAACAGATCCTCCTTCAGCTACCCCTGGATACCCAAGAATGAATGAAGCTCCTGTAAGTCTTTGCTTTACTCCAACCAATTCTGAACCTAAAGCCTTTTCTTCAAATGTTCTGAAGTCTGTTAAAGTGCTCCCTGAAACTCCTTGTCTTTTAGTGAAATCTGTATCTCTTTCTCTCTTTCCTAAATAATCTCCTAATTCTGTTTCTCCCATTATAATGCTGCTCCTATCGTTGTATCATCTTCTTCAAAGTGTAATGAAGTAGTCCATCCATTAGTATTAAATATGTGTTGAATACTAAACAATCTTAGTTTCTTAGAAACTGTCCATCCTAGTTCTGTACTCTTAAAACTATATACTTTTCCTTTAGCGAATGAGGTGCTACCTAACATGGTTAAATCTAATTTGTATCTAGGGTTACCATAAAGTGCTAAGATCTTATTTATCTCAATAGCTGCTAATGCCTTAACAGCAGTTCTAACAGTATCATTATTTTCTCCAGGGTTCTGTGCTATATATTGATTAGCTATTTCTTCTCTAAATTCATACTTCCATTTGATCCCATACTGCCCCATAGAAGTAACGTCTAAACCAAAGGCCAAGATTGTATTGCCATTTAGATCCTTACCAGCATTCATTATAACAGCATTGATAACATCAAACACAGCATGAAATGAACTCCACCCTATAACATCATTCCCTTCTAAAACAAATGAACTAACAGGATCTGAATAAGGAGCACTATCTAATGGTACCCAATTAAACTTATTTGAAGTATCCAAAAAGAAAACATAATGTCCATCTTGTGTCCATTCATTTCTTGATAATGTTTCTATGTGTTCAAATACACTCTGCCAATCTTTGTAATATGGTTGTGGTAGATCTGGGAATGCTCCACCTCCAATTACAGTTGGGGGGAGACTTGTAACATCATAAGTAATATCTGTCTGACCTTCTCTCTTTGTATCATTGGCTAGATCAATTAAGTTAGCTATGATCCCTGGAACTCCATGTCTTGCTACTCCATCTTGAGCATCTGCTGCAGCATATTCAAAGTTAACTGCTGCAGTAAATGGTCTAGGAGAATTAAGTAATCTCTCTAATCTATTCATCCCTCTAATGACTATGAACGTTCCATCTACATTATAAGAGTGAGCAAGTTCTGTTATCTCTCCATCCATTACTAATGTAGTTGGAGTATCTGGCCCTTCATCAAAATAGATCTTAATCAAATCTCTTATTGCTGGTGTTGCACTCATACTTCCCATAAGAATTCTAAAATTGAATTTATCAACAGTGGTTTCTATACCTTCATCCTCATTGATCTCAACTGCTTCTGTGATATCCTCAGTAGAACTATCACTAGCACTTGTCCATTCAATTTTATATCTTTGTTCTATCATATTTGTACTTCTACAAAATCCATTGTATAATTTAATAAATATCCAACATCAGTATTGGTTGTTGCTGTTTGATTATTTCTTGATATGTTATATCCTTTAACCATACAATAAGCTAAACTTCCCTCACCATATGGACTTGCTGAAATAATCTTATTATCTATTAAAGCCACTACACTCCCTGTTAAAGCCAATCCCCTAAGCATTGAGCCAGTCATATGATAATTTGTAGTTCCTGTATCTGGATTATTATGACTCATACCAGAATCATCTATCATCCCATTAACAATATATATTGGATTTTCAAAACCAACATACTTTCCTTTTGCTAATCTAAAGTTCCAACTTGATCCAGTTGACTTACCTGGAACTTGTGGTGCTATTGCAAAGTTAGCATGTGTCTGTGTAAAATCTGTAGCATTCATATTAATCAAATCCCCACTTGCTACTAAGCTTCCAGGGCATACTAAAAATGTCATCTTTCCAACTCCTCTATCCTTTCTTCTAATTCCTCTAGTTTCTCTAAGACAGCTATAAACTGTTCTCCATTAAACCTAATAGTTTCTACACCAAAGTGTTTCTTCAATTTCTTCTCTTTGTTGCTTTTAATCTTCTTAACCATTATCCATACCTAGACATACTAGATGTGTGTCTTCTAATATCTCCCATTATTACTGAACTTATCTTCTTAGCAAATGCAGCTACATCTACTTGATTAGATATTGGTCCTGTCCTAACATTAATATTTGGGTTAGCTGTAAAGCTACTTACCTTCTCTCTAGGAACAACAAACTCACCAGCATGAACTAAAGCCATACCTGTCTTTGGAACATATCCTCCAACTTGGAAGTTTTGATGACTTTCATCAAACCCACCTCCACCTCCAGAACTCCCACCACTTCTTGCATTAGCTAAGTTTCTAAAAGCCTCTGCTAAATCATTAATTACTGGAATCTGTGATTGAAAATTATCAGTCATCGTAATTGTTGCTGCTGCTAATTCTGTTGATAATGTTTCGGCATTAACCATCTCAATATCTAAGTTCTCTAACTCAGTAGTATCATCTATTAAAGGCTGAGTCATGTTCATTAGTTCATCATTCAATCCACTTAATGTTCCAGTATAAGTTTCTGTTTCATCAGAAGTACTTGATATCGCTTCCTCTTGTGCTTCTGCCATTCTCCTTAGAGCTTCTCCAGGAGTTATTATGTTGGCTAAACCATCTCCTATTTTTTCTGCTGATTTATCCCAAGTAACAAAAGCATTATTTACTCTCTCTAAATCTGGTACTCCTCCCTTTATGGCAGCCCACCATTCTTGAATAAGAACTATTTGGAACCCGATACTATTTCCCATTGCTTCTATAGTCCTCAAGAAATCAGTAAATACCCCAGCTAACAAAGATGTAAGAAATATTGCGAAAGCAGCAAGTACTTGATAACTATCAAATTCAACATTAAGACCACTCATCATTTTCCCTAAATCTGACAAAGCATCATTCATTGGTTTTGTTGCTTCAGTCATTAAATCTGCAGCACCAGGAGTTTCTTTAAGTGCTTTATTCATTAAAGCTATTGCCCCAACGATCAAGCCAATAATAATAAACAATTTCCTATTTGCCTTTATGAATTTAGGAAAACTACTTACCCCCATAAACCCTGCTATTCTACTTAACCCATCAAGGCCTAATACTAACTGTCCTGCTGTGACTAATACCGTTCCTAATAAAAACCCTATTGCTATCAATGAAGAAGTTAACTTAGGATTGGTAGTTACCCACTCTGCTATTGCATCTATGATAGCTACAATGGCTGGCATCATGGGGAGTATGGCTCTAGCTAAAGCCTCTCCTATTGTAAATTTCAAGAAGGTTAAAGAAGCACCTAAAACCCCAAATGTTCTATTTGCTAGTTCTGATCCTTCTGCTATCTTAGTAAAAGAATCTATTGCACTCTTAGCTATCCTGCTAAAAGTCCTTTGTATAACCATACCCAAGAAAAGAATAGATAAGAACTCTGCTCTAAATCTCTTAGTAGCAAAAGCAGTTTGATCAAATGCTTTCTTTAAATTCTTTTGTGCTTTAGTTTGATCTACTGTCGCTTGTACAAACTTCCCTTGACTTGCATCTTGTAACTTCTGTTGTAACTGATCCATAGGTCTAATCATACCTTTGATCTGTTTATTTACAGCCTCAGCTCCAAATTGCTTTATTAAAATATTTATGTTCTGATTAACGTCTGCCACTCTTTCTTTTAGCCCTCTTGTGAGCCTTCTCCTCCTTCTTGGCTATTTTGCTTAGTTCCTCTAATAGGATAAAAAATGTTGGAGTCGGTAACTCCATAAAATCCTTCCATGTCCAATGCCATCTTTCCATTATCGCAGCCATAGCTTCTATGTGCTTTGACTGGGGGTCTCCTCTGATGAATCTAAAGGCATTGTTGGTTCCGCTTTTTTTTTACCTTCAAGATTATTAACTTTCATAATTGCACTTACTAACTCTTCAAAATGTTGTAAGCCAATCTTCTCTATTTCTTCTTCAGGTTCTTCTGGAAATGATCTTCTAAGTGTTCTGCTTATAACTTGTTGTAAAGCAGCATTCCTTTTCTTATCATCCCCCAAATCCAATATAATATCTAAATCCTTAACCGTTAAAGGTTTAAGTTCCATTTCTTCCCCATTAATTAAAAACTTTTGAGGTCTTCCTAAAAATCTTTGTAGTCTACTCATTTTACCATTCCTCCCATTACAGCAATTCCCTGTTCATCTTGTACTTCTTCTCCATATACCTTTACCTTTAATTCAGCTATTTCTCTTGTCAATAGTGCTATCTGAGTTTGATATTCAGCTACACTCATTAATATCTTAATCCCCAAGATATATCTATTCCCTGCATTTACTTTGCACCATGCCCTAAAGGCCTGTACAGTATCTTCCTCTGCTTCTGGATATAGGATATAAAGTGGTTTCAAATACCTTTCCTTCTTCTCTTCTTCCTTTGCCATTTCTCTTCCTCCGTTTAATCGTGTTTTAAAGCACTATTTGTTGGAGAGGTACTTTGCCCCTCCTAACAAAAGATCGTGCTCATATGAAGCCATATGCCCCCTTAAATCACACCCTAGTAATTAGGTAGTGTGCTAAGTGTATTAGTCGTATAACTTCCTGTCCATTCTTCTGTGTAATTCTGTGCTGTACATTTGAATGTTACTGTTTCTTCTATGTATCCTTCTGCATCTACATTCTTTTCAATGTTGACACCGAATGAATCTGTCCATAACATTCTAATTGCCCAATCATCAGCATTCTCACCACTAGCTTCAATCCATACTCTCCACATCCTTCTAGTATCATCTCCATTAACTATGAATGGGTATGATCCTGCTGTCCATTTGTTCTGAGTATCTGATCCTCCAGCTACTGCTTCCCATAATCTTGTATCTGTCTTTAAAGTAGTTAATTCAACTTCCATAGGTTCTTGTGGATTTTGTCTTAAGATCTCGTTGTTTCCTAAAGTCTTTAGTTCCTCAACTGTTCTCTCTCCACCAGACATACTAACTTCTTTAACACTAGCTTCAAAACTATAAGCTGCTGTTGCTGCTTGATTTCCGCTTGGTTGTACGTTTACTAGACATCTTGTTCCGTATATTATTACTGGTACTGTCATTTTCTTTTTCCTCCTCTTGTTCTATTAAATATCCTAGCTTCAATAAAGTTCTAGTTCGTCTACTATCTCCTATAACATATTCCTTTCCTTTCTCATATGCATCAATATTTGTTAAACACTTGACTTTCATTTTTGAAACACCGTCCTAAATTCTCCTTCTATAATTCTATCAACTACCATAAAAGCACTATCTCTTGCTTTAGTATGAAAATTAAACGTATTGGTTCTACCAGATATTCCTGGATGAGCTATTATCAAACCAGGGATTCCAAAAGCAGGTCTATCTGGGTTTTCTCCGATCATATGAGGTACTGCTCCTAAAGCTACTGCTCTAGCATAATCAAAACCATAATCATCAAAAGCAGAAGCCACCATAATATAACTATTAACATCTAATTTAAATACCCTAATACCCTGAGCCAATAATCCTCCCCTTCTCTTCCTATTCTCTGCTCTACTTAATATCCCTCTAGCACTCCTTGCTGCTCTCTGTGCTGTCTTCTGACACACTCCATCAACTATTGCTTTAGGCAATCTATTAGTTATATTATGGATTAATTGTTTAGTTTCCTTAAGTCCTATAACTGTAATAAAACTACCCATTTAAACTCCTATACTCATATCTAAAACTTAATGTCTTTTGATGAACTAATGCATCTGAACGATCTGTAAAGTCTGAAGTACTCATACTTTCCATAAAGAAATTCTTTAATCCAGAACCAGCCAATGCTAGTTGATTGTTCTGTAAAGTCTTATCTATTTCATCCATCATCATATCTGTATCCTTCTGAGACTTATTGAATACATCTATAAGAACTCCAACTTCCCAATCCCTCATTCCTGCTTTAAGTGTAAAGTTCTTTCCAGCAGTAATATCTGTTGTTAAAACTACGATTGGGTAATCTACCCATTTCTTTCTATTCTTTGAATCTTGATCATCGCCTCTATTAGGCCATGCTGAGAATATAAAATCTGATCCTGCTCTAGCTGAGCTATTAGTATCAGTAATTTGGTCTGTTAAAATACCATATAACAAAGTATAACTATCTGCGAGTACGGTATCGTTTCCTATTGCGGTCATGGGTTTCTTCCCTCCAGCTACTCCTTTCTTAGAGTAACATAACTAATCTATAAAAGTCACACTATATAAACCTTTATGGATTAACCTTTGTATGTCCGGATTTAACACCTATAGCTTTTATCTGTCTAGCTGCTGTTTCTTTTAGAGAAAGAACCATCTCAGTTCTTAAATTACTAACTGATTGATTACTTCTACCTAAGAAACTTGTTGCTACATCTGCTGCTGCTAGATTGGCTACTATATGCTTAACTAGTTTATCTGATGAACTTCCAGTCATACTAAGTACTTCTGGGTAAGCTCCTGAGATTGCTGTTGCTATAACAGCATCACTACCTGCGCCTATATTAGCTTCGATATCGCCTAGTCGGTATTGTACATCCAAATAGGTTGTAGTCATTTCTTCTTGTTTTCCTTTACTTTAAACGAATGGGTTTCACTAAACCTTTTCATCTCATCTTCAACTCTTTCTACTTTGTCAAAGACTATTACTCCTATGAGATGCTTTGCTATCTTTGCTTCTTCTTCTGTAACGTATATAGCAATATTGCATGGGAACGGCGGCATACCATCTACGATATACTTATCTATCCCTGTTACTCCACCCATACGTCTCCACAATGCATATGGCATTATTTCATCATCTCCATTAACTTATTTCTTATTTGTACTAATTGATTTGTTTGTTGTCCAAGGTTCTGTAAAGTACCTTGTATCGGATAAGTGTTAATCATCTGGATCAACAACTGATAATCCTCTTGTGTTAATTCTGTCTTTACTTCAAGTGCTTTCTTCACTTCATTTTTCATTTCTTCTTTTTCCATTCTAGCCTCCTAGCTCATTACTCCATCATCTATTTCTGGAGTTATACTTTCCTGCATAATTAAACCTTTCCCTCTTTTGTATGCAGACATAAAGTTCCTCTTTCCCCATTCTTTAATCCAATCATTATCTGTAAATAAGGGATCTCCTTCATCATCACACGGAACTGGATGTGCTTTTAGAAACCCTAATTTAAATTCTGTTAATTTTTCATCTGGTATTGTATATGTTACACTTGCCATCTTATCCTCCTATGCATCGTAATATGCTATATATTTTGTTACTCCACCA
>Ga0255047_10001219_pt1 | contig 19134 bp, 23 predicted proteins | sample JV7_2_1_MG_FD_183640 | JGI IMG/M metagenome (GOLD analysis project Ga0255047, IMG submission 183640) | Seawater microbial communities from Jervis Inlet, British Columbia, Canada - JV7_2_1 | ecosystem: Environmental > Aquatic > Marine > Inlet | place: Canada: British Columbia | collected 2016-10-06 | reverse complement strand
CTACGATGTGACGCCAAAAGGCCAAGAACATGCCTACACCCTCAAAGGCGCGCCACAGCCAAAGCCGATCAAAGCCCCACCGCCGAAAGTGGAAGCCGCGCCGCCAGTCATCCGCACCCAAGCTGATTACGCCGCCGCACTGGCCAAAGCCGCAAAGATCGAAAACGCCGCCGCCTACAAAGCCGGGACAATCCCAACATACAATTCACAAAAGCCAACCGGCACGACCATGACCCAGCTTCAAGCCCGCGTTCTGGCCGCAATCGAAAACGCCGGGGGTGAGTTCACCGCAACATCCATCGCCGCCGCAATCGAAAGCAACCGCCCACAAGTCGCCGTTGCAATCAAAGAACTGCAAAACAATGGCAAACTCTCAAGCTACCGCAAAACAAGAGGCACATATGCCGCTCAGGCTTCACCAGAGGGCCAAGAAAGCACCAAGTCGGAAATTTCCGACCCACCACAGCCAAAAACGAAAGTTCGCGTTGTAGAGGCCTATTTGACGACAAATCACAGCGCCGCAGAAAACGCCCACGTCAACCGCATCAGCCTGCCCGCAGAAACATGGGCCGCAGAATGACCATCTACCAACTCCGCATGATGGATCACGCAATCGCCACGAACGACATCGACACAATCCGCAAGCTGTGGCCCGCGATCAAGACCAGCATCAACCTAAAGGCCGACTATGCGCGGCCAATCAATCAGGAGTAACGCACATGGACCTAACGAAAATCGAAAAGCCGTTCGGGCTTCTGGACGATGAAACGCAGGCGGCGTTGAAGGCCCACCGTGGGCCGTATGAGGTTTACATTGAGGTTAACAATTTTAACGGAGATTCCGATTGGGTTGATTACAAATTTAACCTGAAACCTGAAAACCTCAGGAAAACCATTGTCATCCGCGCCAAACCCCAACCGCCCCGCAAAACAGTCTACCCGTGGGATGCTTTTGACGACCGCATCAAGTGGGCGGCTGTGGATGAGTTCGAACGGTTATGGGCTAGTGATGTGCGGATGGTATCGGAGTCTTCTGGCTGGCTTCGCGGCAACCTAGATATTCACCAAATCCTTAAATTCCAACGCGGCGATGAACCTTGGCAGGAAACGCTCCAACGCCGCCCAGGATATGAGGGGGATAAGTGATGGGACGCTCAGAAAAAGCAGCAGCCTACAGCACAGCGCTTTTGATCGTTTCCTTCCTTATCGCTTTCACAGGATTGGGCGGGAAAGGCGTGTTTCTTTTGGCATGTATTATTGTCATGGCGGCAGTGTCGTTCGGAATCATTCTGATGATCTTTGCTTTCTTCTTTCTGTTGTATGAGGCGCTTTTAAAATGACACAAGACAACCGCCTGAATATTTTGGGTGACGCTTTGCGCAATGCTGTAAAAGCAATCGAGCAGGCGCGAAAAGACAAAGCCATCAGCGACAAATGGGCGTGGGCATTTGATGAGGCCCACAAATTCGCATCCGTGGCAATCGTCGCGACCGAGGCCGAATCGCTTAAGCAAAAGATCAGCAAGGAGCAATCGCTTACTATGACGCTCCCCGAAAACATCGACCCGGCGAAATACGTCCAGAGGCATGGGGAACTCTGTGATGAGTACGCGGCGCTTTTTGATGAGGTGAACGAAATCGAGGCAAAAGCACGGGCGCAGCGATAACCCCACGCCCTGACCAGCGGGCCAAGCTGGCGGATTATGCGGGTCTAAAGTGCCGGGGTTTCCATGTTTCCCCCTAACCCCGCAAGCGCGGCAGAGTTTTTATTCCGGGCCGAGGCCGCGCAACCACACCAAACACGAGAGGCAGATCAGATGGGCAAGCAGATTAGAAAACCGCGCAAGAAAGTCACCCTCCCGCCTTTCGTGGGCGATCACGGCACAGGCACAGCCGCCGCAACCGCAGGCACGGTGCTGGAGCCGATCACAGACGCAGAGGGCCGCAATCCAAACCGTCAAGCCCGCCGCCGCCGCGTCAACGCGATTGATGAAATCACCAGCCTGTCAATGAGGCAAGCCCAAGCGGCAAAGGCAATCGAGGTCGCCTATTGCCGGGTTGAGCAGCTATCCAGCGGCGGCGAAATCAAGGAGCGGGTGCAGTCCAGCCCGAAGCCGGATCAGACAGTCGCCATCCAGTGCGATGCAAATTCGCGCCTCGTGCAGGTCATGGCCGCTGTGCCGTCCGCAATGCGCGCCGTTGTCGAGCACGTCTGCTGGCACAACCGCCCATTGTCAGCAATGCGCCCGGTCAATATGCGGGCGTCACACACCGCAGGCCTCAAGGTCGCCCTAGATCTGGTGGCAAATCGGCTGAGGTATTGACACAAACAGCAATGGGCTGTGCGGTAATAAACTAGCAAGAGGTGTGTAAATGCAGACATTCATTCGAAACAGAACAACTAAGCATGGCAAGGACGCGCGGGCTGTGGTGGGCGTTGACTTTAGATCAGACTCAAGGTCCGCCCAGGGGATTTATATCGTTACAACACAGGATGATTGGCCGTGCAAAATCGGCATATCGGGAAATCTTGTTGAAAGGATGGCATCGCTTCAAAGCGGGAACTGGCATTCACTGCGGCCCATTTACTTCGCCTTTCCGCATAAGAGCGGCTTGGGCGGCAGTAAAATGCAGGGATACAATGCGATAAGAAGGGCTGCGACTTCACTTGAGGCCCTGCTGCATAGCAAACTTTCGGAACTTGTTGACAGGCTCAACGGCGAATGGTTCGATATTTCTGCGGATGATGCTTTAGCTGCGGTCCAGAAGATTGCAGCGCTTGAGGGTTACAAGCTTGCCGAGTTCAGGCAGGTTTTGACATTAGACCCAGATAAGATAATTTCGCACGAGGAGCGCGCAGCGCTGCATGATATGCTTCTAGTGGCCGGCACAGCAGAAGCCGCGATCATATCCAGCGCCCTGACCCCTTGACAGAATAAGCACATGCATGTATTTTTCTAAAATCGGAGATTTCCGCGCGCTACCACTATTGCGCATAAATATCACGCCCCACGGGAAACCGGAGGGGCGTTTTGCATTTAGCGAGCAGGTGATGACATGGCTACGGTATATCTGACCATTGGGCAGGTGCTTGTGCATGACGTATTCGTGGGCGGCACAACCGCATCCGAAACCGTCACGAGCAGCGGCACGTCAGCAGCGGGCGCGCTAACGGCGAACAAAGGCGACATTGCGCAGGTGGTGTGCAGCACGGCGGTTTATGCGACCACGGCAGCAACGGCCACAGCGGCTAACGGCATCTACTGCCCCGCAGGCCAGCCGACCTACATCGCAATGCCCGAAGGCGGCAGCATCGCTGTAATCGACGCCTAAACAACTCCCACAACATGAGGCCAACAACCCGAAAGGGACTGGACCGGGTAACATGGCAGAGAAACCTAAAGTAGGGCTGGATAGGGCCAAGACTGGCCGCGCCAAGGGAACGCCGAACAAAACCACAGCGCTGATGAAGGACGCGATCATTCAGGCGGCTAACGCTGCTGGCGGCGCTGGTGGCATGGTCGGATACTTGACCTTGCAGGCGCACGAAAACCCCGGCCCATTCATGGCGCTGATGGGGAAAGTGCTGCCAACGCAAATCGCGGATGCAAACGGCAATAAGCTGGTGTTCCCCTCCGAAATCATCCTCCGCGCGGCGCATGACAACCGCGACGATTGAACTGCCGCGCAAGCTTGTTGATGTTTTCGACGGGCCAGCGCGCTACCGAATAGCCTACGGCGGCAGGGGATCAGGTAAAACACGCGGCTTTGCCAAGATGACGGCCATTCGCGGTTATCAGTGGGGCGCAGGCGGGCAAGAGGGGCAGATCCTTTGCGCCCGTGAGTTTATGAACAGCCTGGACGAATCCAGCCTAGAGGAAATCAAGGCGGCGATCAGGTCCGAGCCGTTCTTGAATGAATATTATGAGATTGGCGAGAAGTTCGTCAGGAGCAAAGACGGGCGGATCAAGTACACATTCGCGGGATTGCGGCACAACCTTGACAGCATCAAGTCAAAGGCGCGCATCCTGCTCTGTTGGGTTGATGAGGCCGAGCCTGTAAGCGATCTGGCATGGCGTAAGTTGATCCCGACAATCCGCGAGGAAGGCTCTGAAATCTGGGTGACGTATAACCCGGAGCGCAAGAACAGCGCAACGCACGAGCGCTTTCGGGCAAACCCGCCTGACGGGGCAAAGATTGCGGAAATCAACTGGCGCGATAACCCGTGGTTCCCATCGGTTCTTGAGCAAGAGCGCATCAACGATTTCAAACGCCGCCCCGATCATTACGCCCATATCTGGGAAGGCGACTTTGTAACCGTTGTCGAGGGTGCCTATTACGCTCAGGCAATCGCAGCGGCGCGTAAGGATGGGCGCATTGGCAAGGTCGCAGCCGATCCGCTTATGACCTATCGCGCGGTCTGGGATATTGGCGGCACAGGGGCAAAGGCTGACGCCTGCTCGATCTGGATTGTGCAATACGTTGGCCGCGAGATCCGGCTGCTGAATTACTACGAGGCGCAAGGGCAACCGCTGGCGGCGCATGTGGCTTGGATGCGCGACAATGGCTACGATAAGGCCTTGTGTGTCTTGCCGCATGACGGTGCCACGAATGACCGGGTGCATGACGTAAGCTACGAAAGCGCACTAAGGGCCGCAGGGTTTGAGGTGCAGGTGATTGCAAACCAAGGCACGGGCGCGGCAATGAAGCGGATTGAGGCCGCGCGGCGCTTGTTTCCGGCCATGTGGTTTGATGAGGCAAAGACGGCACCGGGCCTAGACGCAATCGGCTGGTATCACGAAAAGCGGGATCAAGAGCGCGGCATCGGGCTAGGCCCCAATCACGATTGGGCCAGCCACGGCGCTGACGCCTTCGGGCTTGTTGCTGTGGCCTATGAACTGCCTAAAGGCGACACCAAACCGACCAAATTCATTCGCAGGAACGTCTTTTGATGAACGCAACCGCCGTCATGGCCGAAATGGTCAAAGCAGCCGAGGTACACGCCGAAGCGCTGTCAAAGGACCGTCTGCGCGCCATTGAGTATTATCAGGGCGTCATGCATGACACGCCGTCCGATAAGGGCCGCTCCAAGATGGCAACGCGGCTTGTACGGTCGCATATCAAGAAGGTTCTGCCCGCTTTGATGCGCACCCTGATGGGATCGGCGCAGATTGTGGAGTTCTTGCCAGTCGGGCCGGAGGATGAACAGGACGCCGAGCAATCAACGGATTTCATGAATGCCGTTGTTGTGCCAGAGGCCGGATGCTTTGCCGCTATTGAGGACGCAATCCATGATGCGCTGCTACTGCGCAACGGCATCTTGCGCTGGTGGTATGACGAGCGCAAAACCGTGTCTGTGTCCAGCCATACGGGCTTGAACGATGACGCCTTTGCGCAGCTTGTGGCGGGCGATGATGTTGAGGTTCTGGAGCATTCGGAAAGCGTTGAAGAAACCGAATTTGGCCCCATGACGGTGCATGACGTGCGGATCAAGCGCTATGTCACCAAGGGCGTCTATCGCTCCTCTGCCGTGCCGCGTGACCGCTTCCTGATCCACCCTGACGCTGTGGAGATTGATGACAGCCCGCTTGTTGGCGAAAAGTGCGAATATACGCGGTCGGATCTTGTGGCTATGGGCTACGACAAGGAAACGATCTACGGCCTTCCCGTTGCTGACGAGGACGACACGGAACGCGATGCGCGCCGGGGCGAACTTGAAGAAGGCGGGCAGGAAACGCACCGCGCTAATCAGATGATCGACTATTATGACCTGTACATCCGCTTTGACGAGGATGATGACGGGATTGCGGAACTGCGGCACGTTGTTTTCGCCGGGGGCCTGACCGAGCAGCATATGCTTCTCAACGAGGAATGCGACGATGTGCAGTTTTGCGACATCAAAACAATGTCGCAGCCGCATCAGTGGGAGGGCATCAGCCTTGCCGACGATCTTATGGACTTGCAGCAAGGCCAGACGGTCCTCCTAAGGCAAACGCTCGACAATCTCTATTGGTCAAACAACCCGCAGCCGATCATTCAAGACGGCATGATTCAAGACGAACAATCGGTCTACAATCCTGAATTTGGCCTGCCGATTGTGGTTAAGCAGGGGATCGACGTGCGCGCGGCTCTTGGCACCCATGCTGTGCCGTTTGTCGCGGATAAGTCTTTCCCGATGTTGCAGTATCTTGACGAGGAAGCGCAGGAGCGCACAGGCGTATCTGACGCATCCTCTGGCATGGCCCCTGACGCGCTGCAAAACATGACGGCCAAGGCGTCAGCGATGATCGAGCAGGCCGGGATTGGACAGACGGAATTGATGGTGCGCACGGCTGCGCGGGGGCTTGAGAAATTCTTTAGCGGCCTTCGCCGGATGGTCATTCGTCACCAGGACGTGCCGCGCATGGTTCGGCTTCGCGGTGAGTGGGTACCGTTTGACCCGCGCCAATGGAATGCCGATTTGGATTGCACGGTCAACACGGGCTTGGGCGCTGGCACCCGCGAGCGTGACATGGTTGTAATGCAGCAGGTTCTTGGCTTGCAAGAAAAGCTGTTCGCCGCGTTTGGGCCTGACAACCCGTTTGTGAAGCCTGAAAACCTGTTCAACTCCATTCAAAAGCTGGTGGAAGCGGCGGGCCTCAAGTCGGTTGAGCCTTACTTTACGGAGCCTGACCCGCAGGAAATCCAAGCTAAGATGGAAGCGGCGCGGAACCAGCCCAACCCTGAGCAAGCGAAAATGCAAGCGCAGATGCAAATGGAGCAGGCAAAGATGCAGGCTCAGTTGCAACTAGAGCAGGCGAAAATGCAGGCATCTACCGCCAAGGAAAAGGCGCAGATGGATGCGGATTTGACCGTCAAGCGCGCTGAAATCGAGGCAGAACGGCTTTCGCAGACGGATAAGCTGAAATCCGATGCGCTTCTCTTGGATAGGAAGCTGGCTTGGGAGCGCGAAAAGTACATGATGGACGCGCAGTTGCAGCGTGAGAACGCAGAACGTGACCGTCAGGACCGCATTTGGCAGGCTCAGGCGGCGCAATTCGTGGCGAAGCCCGCGCAATGACACCAGAGGAACGCAAATCACTGGCGGAACAGATCACCAGCAACCCGCTTTATTCCGTCATCATGGTGGATCTGGAAAAACGGGCTGTTGAACAGATGATCTACGCCAAGACCGATATTGAACGCCATGAATGCCAGTTGCGTATTCAGGCGGTACGATCTTTCCGCTCCGATTGCGAGGCAAGCCTCCGCAGCACCCGCGAGCGCAAAGCCGCCCCGGCATAAGCCAGCGGACACCCTGAAAAGGGCTTTTCACTATGAACGACGAACACGACAACCCGCCTGTAGAGGACGGGACCGATAACGTCACACCCCAAGCAGACGACACCTCAGACGATTGGGATTACTTCGACCCTGACGAAGATCAGGACACCGAGGCAGTCACCGAAGAAGCTGAGACCGATGATGGGACAGAGGCAACCGACGAGGAAGCCACCCCGGACGAAACGCCAGCCGAAGTAGAAGCCACCCCGGACGCGGTGGTCACGATGGCTGACGGGTCAAAGGTAAAGGTCGCTGACCTGATCCAAGGCCAACTCCGGCAATCGGATTACACGCGAAAAGCGCAGGAAGTTGCCACGCAACGAAAAACGCTGGAAGCGGAATCCAATCGTCTTGAAAGCATTTCACAGGCATTCATCGACCATCTGTCTTCTTTGGTGCCAGACGCACCGGAAGCAGCTTTGGCCTACCAAGATCCTGCCAAGTTCATGCAGCAAAAAGCCATTCACGAAGCGGCTTTAGCGAAAGTGCAAGAACTGGTGAAGATCGGGGAGCAGCCGAAAGCGATTGCGGATGGTCTGAGCAAGCAACAGCGCGCCGAAAAGCTGGCGGAGGAAAACCGTCTGCTGATCGAAAAGTTCCCAGAAACGGCTCAAAAAGAGGGCCGCGACAAGTTCTTTTCGGAAGTGGCCCAAACCGCTCAGGAAATCGGGTTTCCGCTCGAAGAACTGGGGCAGGTGATGGATCACCGGATTTTCACAGCGTTGCACTATGCCAAGCTTGGGATGAAGGCCGAAAAGGCACGGGAAGCAGCCCGCGCCAAGGTTTCCAACGTGCCACCCGTAGCCCCAAAGCGGCCCGGACAAGGCAACAAGGCACCAAACGGGAATGCAGAGGCGATGAAGCGGCTCAATCGGTCAGGCTCCATCAGGGACGCTCTGGCAGTCGATTGGGATTGATCCCCATCATCACAAAGGAGCACGGCAATGGCTGTCGTCACCAATACCTTCCAGTCGACCAGTGCGGTCGGCAACCGCGAGCAACTCTCTGACGTTGTTTCGCGCATCACGCCCGAAGATACCCCGATTTTTTCCATGATTGAAAAGGTGTCTTTCACCGGGACGCACCCCGAATGGGAAACCGACGATCTGGCGGCACCCGCCGATAACGTCCAGCTTGAGGGTGATGATTACACCTTCGGCGCGACCACCCCTGCTGTGCGCGTGGGCAACTATACGCAGATCATGCGCAAAGAGGGCATTATCTCCGGCACCCAGGACGCCGAAAACAACGCAGGCCGCGTTGAACAGGTGAAGTACCAGAAGCTGAAAAAGGGCATCGAACTGCGCAAAGACGCGGAATATTCGATTGTCGCTGCGAATGCTTCGGTCGGCGGCGCAACCCGGAAATCCGGCTCGCTGTCTACCTGGATCACCTCCAACGTGTCGCGCGGCGGTTCCGGCGCAAACGGCGGCTACAACTCCGGCACGGGCCTGACGGTCGCACCGACCAACGGGACGCAGCGCGCCTTTACCAAGGTCATCTTGGACAGCGTGATGCAGCAGGGCTACCAGAACGGCGCTAACTACAAGCATGTTTTTGTGTCGCCTTACGTCAAGTCGGTGTTCGTCACGTTTATGTCTGACAGCAACGTAGCTTCCTTCCGCTACGCTGCATCTTCGGGCAAGAACAACAGCATTGTCGCCAACGCTGACGTGTACGAAGGCCCGTTTGGCAAGGTCATGATCCACCCTAACCGCGTCATGGCCGGGGCCGCTGGCCTTGCCCGCAACGCCTTCTTTGTCGATCCTGAGTACCTGCAATTTGGCTGGTTCCGTAAGATCCAAGAGGACAAGGAAGTTGCCAAGACCGGGGACGCAAAGAAGTTCGTGCTTCTTGGCGAGGGCGCTTTGAAGGTCAAAAACCAGAAGGGTCTGGGCGTTGCCGCTGACCTGTTCGGCCTGACGGCTTCCAGCTAATCAACCGGGCGGGGCTTAACGGTCCCGCCCTTTTCCTATGGGGTAACGATATGGCGAGAACACCGAAAGCGTCAGAAACCGTGCTGGCAATCGTGCTGCGGGATTTCTGGACGGGCGGCGATGATGAAGACCGGGTTCGCGAGGGCGAACTGGTTGAAGTGTCGAAAGATGAACTGATCGCGGGCATGGAGTCCGGGACACTGGCGCGGGCGAAGTAATATGCGGTTCCGCGATGGTGATTGGTGGCTTGTTGACCACGACTTGAAGCTAGGCCGCACGGTCTGGGCAATGCGCAACGATGACGGGTCTACGACCTATCGCACGGATTACGCGGTGCAGCCGACAATCGACATCAACACCGCGCAGCGCAACTTGGCGCAAGACGGATGGAAGGGCGATTACCACCACATCGCGTCCATTCCGTTGAACGTTTATCACGATCAGCTTGCCGAGGCTTCCCGGCAGGGCGACGAAAAATACCTGAGCAACTGGCTCAATGACCGCGATAACCTCGCATGGCGCACAAAGGCGGGCAGAGTATGAGCGTTTTCGCTGATTACCTTGATCTGCGCACCGCCGTTCTTGAGGACGTGGGCAGGCCGGACATGGCTGATGTTTTCGACCGCCTGACGGGCTTGGCCGAAACACGGCTTAACCGCGATTTGCGGATGGTGGAACAGATCACCGATACAACGGTTGTATTCACGGCGGGCGCGGCGGCATTGCCAAGCGACTACGCGGCGGCAATCGGCCTTTATGACGGGATGGGGCGCGAATACGTCATGCAGCCTTCACAGCCCGTAAAGGTGCAGGGGCAGACGGGATATTTCAGCGTTGAGGGCAGCAACTTGATTGCCCCCGGACTGGCTGGCGAATTGGTGTTTCAGTATTACGCCAAAATACCCACGCTCACGGCCTCAATGGCAACAACCAACTGGATTTTGCAGAAATACCCGGCGCTGTACCTCTATGCAGTCGGGTTTGAGGCGGCAAAGCACATTCGCGATGCTGAATTGGCGGCTTCCAGCAAGGGCCTCTACGATATGGAACTGGCCGATGCGCGCGGTGATGACCGGGGCGCGCGGTATTCACGGGCGCGGGTTCGTGTCCAGGGGGTAACGCCATGAGCCTTTTGACGATCTGCCAAGGGCTTGCGAAAAACGTGGGCGCTGCCATTCCTGACGTTGTGGTTTCCAGCCCCGCGCGGGATTGGGCCGAGGCCATTGCTCAAAGCGAATATGCAGCCGAGGAATTGGCGCGGCGCGTTGATTGGGGCGGCTTGACGGTTTCTGTCACGCTGACGGGTGACGGCACCAACAAAGAGCACGATCTAGGCGCGGGCTTCTCACGCTTGGTTAAAGGAATTGCGGTCAAAGGTAGCGGCGGCGTTGCAAGGCCCCTGACGCGCGCAGAATGGGCCTCCCTGACGCCAACTGAGGGCATTCCCCGATACTTCCTGCTTGAAGGGCAGACACTCACTCTGTGGCCTTATTTGGCGGTCGGTGAGACTGTTACGGCAATCACGCAATCAAAGAACTGGTGCTCTGCTGGCGGGGCGGCTTGGGTTGCTGACGATGACACGGCGCTGATTAACGAGGCGCTTTTGCTCAAGGGCCTGATTGTACGCTGGCGGCGTCAAAAGGGCATGGATTACGCGGATTACGAGGCCGAGTTTGAGGCCGCGCTGCGTGACTTCGCAAGTTTTGACGATCGGTCGCGTATATGAACGTCCGGGCCAAGAAAATCGCGGCAGCGCACAAGGTTTCAGGCGGTCAGCCGACCCCGAAGCCAATGGCCGCGCCTTACACGTTTCCGGCCCCTGTGCGCGGTTGGGTGTTGAATGACCCGTTGGCATCGGCGGGGCAGGGCGGCGCGAAAGTTCTGGACAACTGGATTTGCACACAGAACAGCGTGAGGGTGCGCGGCGGTTGCGTTAGGATTGCAACCTTGCCAGAGGCCCCGGAATCGCTGTTTAGCTATCGCACGGCCACGCCACGGCGCTTTGCGGCAACATCGGCGGGCATCTATGACTTCACCAGCGTAGTTGATCCAGAAGTCGCTTTGACGGCAGCGGTAAGCGGCCTGACAAGCGGTGATTTCAGCACAATCCAATTCGGCACGGCGGGCGGCGATTTCCTGATTGCGGTCAACGGCGCTGACGATATGCAGCTTTATGACGGCTCCACTTGGACCGCGATCAACGGCGCATCTTCCCCGGCAATCACAGGCGTTTCGACTTCTGCGCTATCGCATGTGTGGGCGCATGGAAGCCGCGTCTGGTTCGTCGGCTCCGGCACCTTGTCGGCTTGGTATCTGCCCGTTGACAGTGTGGCGGGCGCGGCGGTTGAGTTTTCGCTGGCGGGCATTTTTACCAAGGGCGGCAGTTTGCTTTTCGGGGCGAAGTGGTCGCTTGGAGCGGGTGACGGCCTTGATGACAAGTGCGTTTTTGTCAGCACCGAAGGCGAAGTTGCGATCTATGAAGGCACAAACCCCGGATCTGCATCAACCTGGCGTCTGGCTGGCGTTTACACACTTCCCCGGCCTATGGGCAAGCGCGGCTATGAGTCTGCTGGCGGCGATCTGCTGGTTACAACGGAAAGCGGCTTTATCCCGGTATCAGCGGCGATCAGCACGGATCTGGGGGCTATCGAAACCAAGGCTGTATCGCGGCAGATTGCGGATTATTGGACGGCTCAGGCTGATGCGCTTGTTGGCGCGGGATGGGAGGCGGTCAAGGTGCCTGCATCCGGCGTTATGGTGGTGTCCTTGCCCGAAACTACTGGCACGGACCGGAACTGCCTCGCGGTCAATTTGGTGACGGGATCTTGGTCGCGCATCACGGGATGGGATACGCAATGTCTGCTGGAATTTAGCGGGCAAGGCTACTTCGGATCGATTGACGGCTGCGTTTATCAAATGGACGTATCCGGCAGCGATGCGGGCGCGATCTATACCGCGACATATCTTGGCCTGCACGAGCCTATGAACGCACCGGGGGCTGAAAAGACGATCCTGCAAATGCGCCCGATTTTCCGGCTTGGTTCGCCTGCAAACCCGCAACTGACGGTAAGCGCTGATTTTGACGAGCAAATCCCATCACCGCCAAGTTCCATCGCTGATTATACGTCTGACACTTGGGATTCTGGCCTTTGGGATGCTGCGCTGTGGGACGCAACAACGGGGTTCACGGTCAATCCGCGCTGGTATTCGGTCGCTGGCACAGGGACATTCATCGCGCCACTCTTGCAGTTAAGTTTTGGGGTTACGCCCACGCCGCGCGTTGAACTGGTTTCGATTGATGCGCAGCTTGAAGCCGGGGCGATGGTCACATGAAAACGGCTTGGGTGCATCACACTGACGGCGCGGCTTACGAGGGTGTCACCGCTTTTCTGTGCCGTAAGATCTGGGGCAAGGCCAAGGCGCTATTCCCCGGCACGGCCTTGGTGGTTCTGGACGGTGGCAAGCCCGTTGCGGCGGCGCTGTTCAACAACTGGGACAAGGACGCCGAGACAATCGAGATCACAGCGGCATCCGACACAAAGCGGTGGGCCACAAGGCGGGTGATCCGGCAAATGGCCGATTTTGTGTTTAACGAAGCCGGGTGCCAAGCCGCGATAATGCGCTGCGACCCTGCAAACACGAAACTTTCGCGGATGCTGACGGCTTATGGCTTTGAAGGCCACGAAATCCCCAATCTTCGCGGGCGCGGGAAGGCCGAAAAGCTGTTTGTTTTGACCGATACCGCATGGCGCGCAAACGGTTTCCATAAGGAGAATTGCCATGGGCGCTAGCGCACCAGCACCGACTGATCCCGTAAAGACAAGTGCGGCAACGACAAGCACCAACGTTTCCACGGCCATTGCGAATGCATGGCTGACGAACATGGATGAAACGGGGCCGGACGGTACGAGGACGTTTAATCAGTCCGGCAGCACTCAGGTTTATGACCCTTACACAAAGAAAACCTACGACATTCCGCGCTTTAGCGTTGAGACGGTGCTTTCGCCGGAACAACAGGCGATCAAGGCGCAGAATGATGCGGCAAGCCTTAATCTCTCAACGCTTGGCAGCAACCTTTCCGGCAAGCTTGGCGAGCAGCTAACCGACAACTTCAAACTCGGAAACGAGGAAGTTGAATCGAGGCTGTTTGATCTGGGGCGGCAACGGCTGGACCCGAAATTTGCGCAGGCTGACGAGGATTTGCGCACCCGGCTGGCAAATCAGGGGATCAAGTCAGGCACGGCGGCATATGACCGCGAAATGGGGCTGTTTGGACAGCAACAGAACGATGCTTACAATCAACTGCTCCTGCAAGGGCGCGGGCAGGCGGCAAACGAACTGCTGACCGAGGATAACCAGCGGATCAACCAGATTTCCGCGCTGTTGAGCGGCGGGCAGGTATCGCAGCCCAACTTCCAAAGCGGTGTTGGCATCAACCCAATGGCGACCACGGACAACGCTTCGATCATCGCCAATTATGACAACGCGCGAATGAACCAATGGCAGCAGAACCAAGCGTCTACGGGGTCTTTCTTGGGGGGGCTTGGCGGTTTGTTCTCTGGCGGGGCCAATAGCGCATTCACTGGTTTGATGTCGCTATCTGATGAGCGCGCGAAAACCGACAAAGAAAAGATCGGGGAGACAGAGGACGGCATGGGGATCTACAGCTTCAAATATAAAGGCTCCCCGAAGACCGAAATCGGCCTGATGGCACAGGAAGTTAAGAAGAAAAAGCCGGAGGCGGTTGCGCGGCGGGCCGATGGCCTGCTTGCCGTTGATTATGGAAAGGCGCTGAAATGAGCATCTTCGCACAAGGGGCTTTCCAGATTGACCCCAACTCAACGCCTGAGCAAATCCGGCGTAAGCGTGAGGCTATCGCCAAGCTAATGCCGCAGTTTGGCAAGGCGCGGTATATTGGCGAGGGCCTCGGCCAGCTTGCTTACGGCATCGGCTCCGGTCGGCGTGAGGCGGCGCTTGATAAGCAGGAAGCGGCGGGAATTGAGGGGGCCAAGCGTGACTTTCAAAAAGACATTCTGGACCGTGTAGCAAGCCGCGCTCCGTCTGGTGGCAGCACTTACAGCGCAGCGCCTACACCGCGCCCAACGAGTGAATCGCAGGTGTTGGCTAATGATGTGATGGGCGTCTTGGGCAAAGAAAACCCAAGCCAGTTTGGCGGGATTGAGGCGGAACTAAGCCTGCCCCCCGGATACCTAGACCGCACCTATGAAGTTGAAAGCGGGCGCAATCCAAACGCGCAAAACCCCAATTCATCGGCGGGCGGCGGATTTCAGTTTCTGGACAGCACCGCCAAGGCTTACGGCTTGACCGACAAGAACAATCTGGGGGCATCGGCCCGCGCCGCTGGACGGCTTGCACAGGACAACGCGGGGCAACTCCGGGCTGTTCTTGGGCGTGAGCCTACAGCGGCGGAGCTGTACCTTGCACACCAGCAGGGCGGCGGCGGCGCTGCGAAGCTGTTGAGCAACCCCAACGCGCGGGCGATTGATATTGTCGGGGTTGAGGCTGTGCGGCTTAATGGCGGCAATGAGAACATGACCGCAGGCGAATTTGCGAATAAGTGGCTTGGCAAGTTTGACAACGGGTCGCGGGTTATGTCTGCGCAAAACGCCCCGGCACAGCCTACGCAGGGCGGGCCACAGCTTGCCGACCTTTACAAGCACTTGGCTAACCCGTGGCACCCGCCAGAAGTTCGCTCAATGATTGCTTCCATGATCCAGCAGCAAGAGCAGGCCGCAGACCCGATGCGGCAAATGGAGATGGAAAAGGCACAGCTTGAATTGGCGCAACTGCGGAACGGCGGGGGCGGGACTGACTACGGCCTAAACCCGCAGTATGGCGTCGATTCAAACGGCAACCCCGTGCTGATCCAGATCGGCAAGGACGGGCGGGCCGTGCAAACGGAAATGCCCCAAGGCGTCACCCTGTCAAAGGAGCCTATCCGCCTTGATGCGGGGACTCACTATGTGTTGCTTGACCCGATCACGCGGCAACCGATTGGGAATATCCCAAAGGATCTGCGCGGTGCGGAGTCTGAAAAATCAATCGGCGGCATCGAAGGCACGAATAGCGCTAACGCTGCGGCTGAACTTGGCGGCATCATCACCACGGCAGAAGGCACTATGTCCTTGATTGACGCCGTGATAAATGACCCGGCCCTTGATAGCATCACAGGCATGATACAAGGCAACTTGCCGCCAATGTCGCAGGCTGGCGTTGATTTGAACATCAAGCTGGACCAGCTAAAGGGAAAGGCATTCCTTGAGGCGTTCGAAAGCTTGAAGGGTGGCGGCTCCATTACCGAAACAGAAGGCAAGGTTGCCACGGCGGCAATGGCAAGGCTTGACCGCGCCCAATCATCCGAAGAATACCGCAAGGCTCTCAAAGAGTTGCGCGATGTTCTTGAGAAAGGGATGGAGCGCGCACGGGCAAAGGTTGGCGACATGACCGCGCCCCCTCCGTCCATTAGTGACGTGCCGACATACAACCCGCAGACGGGGGCATGGGAATGACCGAATTTGTTGAAATCGAACTGCCAGACGGGCGCAAGGCGCGCTTTCCGGCTGGCATGTCGCGGGCGGATATGGCGGCGGCGCTGAACAGCTATCCCGGCGCAAAACCTGCCCGCAATGATGGCTGGATCGGACCGACTGACTCAGAGCGCGCAACCCGCAACGCGGATATAGATCAGCGGATCAAGCGGGCGCAAACAAGCGGGATGCCTTACGCAGCGGCCTTGGGTGTTGCTGATGGGGCTTCCTTCGGCAGTGTTGATGAAATCGCGGGCCTTGTTGGCGGCGATGGTGCGCGTGAGGATATGCGGGCGGCGTCCAGATACGCGCGCGAGGATAACCCCGCAGCCTACTACACGGGGCAAATCGGCGGTGCAGCGGGGTCTTCAATCGGCGCGGCCTCTGGCTTGGGGATCAAGGCTGCGGCAACGCTTCCCCGCCAAATGGCGCAGGGCGCGAAGATTGGGGCCACCGAGGGCGCGCTATGGGAAATCCTTAACGCAGAGGGCGGAGCGGAAAACAGAGCCAAGGCAGGAATTTGGGGGGCAGGCATGGGCGCGGGTCTAGGCGCTGCTGCGGCTCCTGTTGTCGCGGGGGCTGCGAAGGTTGGCCGCACGGTTGGCGATCTTTTCGGCGGCGGGATTGATGCGGTTACGGGCAAGGCAAACCAAGGGCGGGCAGGCCGTGCCGTTCTGGAAACGCTTGAACGCTCCGGGCGATCTATTGATGACGTGTCCGATGACATTGCCCGCGCATGGCGCGAAGGCCAGCCAGAATACAGACTGATGGACGCGACAGGCAAAGCAGGCCAGCGGCGGGCATCCGGCATCACGCGCGCAGGCGGTGACGGGGCCGAAGAAATCGCGCAATTCCTTGAGCAACGGCAACTTGGGCAGGCAGATCGCGTTGGCGGCTTTGTGGATGACGCTTTTGGGACCACTGGCACAACGGCAGCAAAGACGCGGGACAGCCTAGCAGCAGCCCGTAGCGCGGCTGCGGACGCGGCCTATGATGCTGCGCGCGGGAACGCGGCTCCTGTTGATGTGCGCGGTGCTTTGGGGGTGATTGATGACCGCATAGGCGGAATGCAGGGGAGCGGGATTGCAGGAGACGCGATTGATTCAAAGCTTGCCGGGTATCGCGCTAAACTGGCAGGCGATGGTGGTGGTCTAGGCCCCGGCATTTCTGGCGCTGAATTGAGCGACTTTGACCGGGTTCTTGGCGTCAAACAGTCCATCCAAGACGACATTGGCGCGGCTGTGCGGGCGGGGCGTAACAACGAGGCGCGCGAACTTGGGAAGCTGGTGAGTGAACTTGACGCGGCCCTTGAAGGCGCTTCGGATATGTACCGGACCGCCAATGACGGATTCCGCGAAGCATCAAAAGTAATCGGCGCAGTTGATGACGGGGCAGCTATGGCCGCGCGCGGCAGGGCCGCAGACAATATCCCTGCATTCCAGAGCATGAACCCTGAAATGCAGGGCGCTGCGCGGGTAGGCTATGGTGATGATTTATTGCGGAGGATTGAAGCCAATAAAGCCCCCACAGCGAATAAAGCAAAGGCGCTGCAAAGCCCGAAGCTTGACGCAGAAGCGCAGGCTATCACGCTAGACCCGCGCCTTTACGCTGACCGCCTATCCCGCGAAAATGCGATGTGGCAAACGCAAAACCGGGCGCTTGGCGGTTCTTTGACGGCAGACAACTTTCAAGACGTGGCAGACGTGGGGCTAATGGCCGATGCGGGGCGCGCAGCTTCTAGCGCGCTTTCGGGCAACTTCGGCAACGCCTTAAGCACTATTGGCGCGCGGGCGGCGGCGGCGGCGGGGGGGCAAAACGATGCAACCCGCGCCATGATCGCCAAGATCCTCATGTCAGGCGACCCCAAGCAGGCGCTTGCGCAGGCTTTGCAGGGTAAGGCTATGTCAGAAGGACGGAAGCGGACGCTTGAGGCTGTCACACGCGCCTTGGGCCGGGAATACCTGCCTAAACCGTGACGAAATAAAGCGCGGCGGCGGCGGCGAGTGGCGGGCATATCAGGCCCATCAGCGCCCCCCATGGGGCATGTGAAGCGTCAAGGCCGGATTTTTCGACCTTGGATACCGTCCAGAGCGAATGACCGAACCAGCCCGTGAGCATGTTGCCGAAAAGCACGGCTGACACGATCTGCGCCCATTCCAGAATATCCAACAGAAGCCCCCATAAATCAAAAAGCAAGCGCTTTCGGCGCATGATACCCCACAACGGAGACTATTGAAATGCCGCGAAACGGATCAGGCGTATTTTCTAGAGCAGCAGGCACAACGGCGACATCTGGCACAACGATTGAAAGCGCGAAATATAACTCCGTAATTGACGATCTGGTGACAGATGCAAACACGCCGCGCCCGATTGTTGCTGGCGGCACGGGGGCAGCATCGGCGGCAGCGGCGCGCACGGCCTTGGGCCTTGGCACGGCGGCTGTGGCGGATGCGGCTGACTTCGCAACGGCAGCGCAGGGCGCGGGCGCATTGCAGGCGGCGTCTGATTTGAGCGACCTTGCAGACGCCGCAACGGCCCGGACAAACCTTGGCCTTGGCACGGCGGCTGTGGTTGACGTGATTGATGAGGACAGCTTCGCCACGGATAGTGCAGCCCGGCCACCTTCGCAGCAGAGCGTCAAAGCCTATGTGGATGCTGGCCGGAAAATTGTGCAGGTCGCCAGTTTCCAGACGGGGGCATTGTCCAGCACGTCTAACATCCTACCGGATGATACCTCGATCCCGCAAAGCACGGAGGGCGCAGAGTTTCTTTCGCTGGCATTCACGCCTACCAGTGCGACCAATATCTTGCAGATCGACGTTATCCTGATCGGTTCAATGAACAACAACCGCAACATGGTTGTCGCGTTGTTCCAAGACAGCACTGCGGGCGCGTTGGCTGCTGCGGCGTCTTTCCTTGGCAGCAGCGGCGAACTTATGACGGTTCCGTTGCGGCATCGAATGGTTGCCGGAACAACATCGGCAACGACATTCAAGGTCAGAGCCGGGGCCGGGGCGGCAACAGCAACCTTGACCGTCAACGGTAAGTTTGGCGGCGTGTCTGCGTCCTCCATCACGATTACGGAGATGACCCCATGATCGGCATTGGCATCGGAATACCGCGCTTGCGTGGCAGCGCGGCAGACCCCTACGCAATCGCCGGGTTTAGCCCCAAGCTGGTTTTTGCCCCTACTGCGGACGTTTACCGCACGGGCGGGAATGCCAGCACGTTTGCGGATTTGGTGACATTCACGCGGGCCGGAAACGCGACCTTTACCGATGCAACAGGCACCCTTCAAACGGCTGCGGCAAACGTAGCGCGGCGAAAT
>Ga0255047_10001218_pt1 | contig 19142 bp, 21 predicted proteins | sample JV7_2_1_MG_FD_183640 | JGI IMG/M metagenome (GOLD analysis project Ga0255047, IMG submission 183640) | Seawater microbial communities from Jervis Inlet, British Columbia, Canada - JV7_2_1 | ecosystem: Environmental > Aquatic > Marine > Inlet | place: Canada: British Columbia | collected 2016-10-06 | reverse complement strand
ATGGAGCCTCTTACAACGTCCCGCAAAGCTGCTAGAGAGGATGCCAACTCTGGTGGCGACTTGTGGGGAGGTGTTAAGCGTAGCCCCATTCCTAAACCAAAGCAGAAGAAATCCTTGTGGTAAGTTCGTATATAAAAGGCATGGGTTGGTATATTAGCGCCATTGCGGCACCTTGCAGTTGACGTTAGCTTTTGCGGCGAGTAGGGTACGGGCATGACGACTACCGATAAATCACACGCCTTGTCTGCGTCCCAGCGCCGCGCAACCTTTCGGTTCTGGGTGTCTCGCCTTGATTTGGAAACTCTGGGTTGTCCTGGGGTGTACGAGGAGGCTCACAGCGCCGCTATTCTGGACTTCCTCTACAACATCCACACGGCTCAGGAGGCCTATCGGTGGGCAAAGGAAGACGATGACGCTAACTCCGTTTACGGGGACTGGTGCGAGAGCGCCTTTGAGAATCCTTGCGTTGCTCTGTTTGAGCTGGGGACGCAGTATTGTGGGATGGAGTGGGTGAAATGAAAAAGGGCTTGAAAATCATCTGGGGTGGTAGTTTGGCGAACTTCCTGCGGGTAGTGTGGCTCCTGCTCCGAGCCTTCTGTCGCTCTCCTCGTTACTGTGTCTCCATGATTCGCTCCGCTCGGCTGTTCTACTCGCTCCCCCAGAGCGAACAAGACCGACTCGCTAAAGAACTGCGGGACGTGGATGGCTGAGGCCATCTGGATTCATTTGGGAATAGGCGCAAGGAGCGTGTTCTTGGCTCTTCATTGACCGCCCGCCGGAGCGGAAGAACGCCGAAATCCGGCCCTTTGCATTGACTTAATAGCCCTGGGTGGCCTACAATGCACCCGCCCGGATAGAGGTAGGTAGTCTCTCTCTCGTTCTGTGGCTCCTGATTCTTTTGGGAGACTCCCCTAGGATTACCGCTTCAACGGCTGGTTCTGGGGGGGTTTTTGTTAGACTGCCCACATGTGCGGCAAGCCACACCTGACTACCAACGCTCCTGAACGCTGGAAGCCAAAGCCCCACATCCCAACCTGCCTGTTCAAGCAGCCCGTGGTTATCCTGGATTCGGGGCAATCGGTTGATGAATCAGTGTTCTGCCAGTATTTCCGGCGCTGGTTGCAGGAGTCATTGATAGCGCGGAGTCGTAATGACGCGCCCCTGCCCCATGTTCACTGCAAGTACACATCCAGCACCCTCTGGGCGCGGTACCGATGCAAGGGCTATGAAACGGGCCATCAGGAAGACCGCTGGGAGGTAGGTACTTTACGGCTTCCTGGTAAACCCCTGTACCCGTGGGGAATGATGGAAACCTTTGCTAATGTTGAGGACGGCTGCAACTTTGGTGATTCTGGTAAGCACACCCCACCGTGGCGTAGGAGCCGTTACACCGGGGGTCAGGCCAATCGGTCACAGAAGACCTCCCACAAGCGTCGAGGTATCCCGCTGTACCTGAACCCTACGGCTAGAGACATCGAGTATCTGCGTCGCCACCAGACCCATTGGCAGTCACGATTCCGTTGTCCTAAGATTTACCTTGGCTACACTCAAGGATTCCCCATCCCCAAGGACATTATGCCGTTGGTAGAGGGGTTTTACTGCCTCAACCCGCAAGACGTTGCTCACATTCGAGATTCCATCGGCCCCAAGTATGGAGCCGAGATACCGACCAAGAAGTTTAGGCCGTTCATGGGGGGTATAACGCGGAAAAAGGTAGTTTCGATAGCTCCAAACTGGCGGAATCCGCAACGCAATCGTAAGAGTTGGGCGGCCAGTTGGGTTAAGGATGCCCTACCGGGGGTCGAGGTGGATTTACCGCAGCGAGACGCTACTTGGCAGGAGTTACTGCGGGTCACTGACTGTGGAATCTATGTGATTCTGTCAGAGCGGGAGACTTTGCCCTTCGATGCTTACTTGGCCGCAGCACGGGGGGCAATCATCGTTGCACCAAATACGTTGCTGTTCCAGAACATTCCGATGTTTCGAAACAACTCTAGGAAAAAGTGGTTGTATTCCGTAAGGGACTATGGGCATAATCGTTACGGCTGGTCGCACACCGAAGTGCGGCACTGGCTCATTCCTCGATTAAATCAATGGTGGGGACACCAACATGGCTAATAAGAGAATTGACGAACTCACGGCAATCACTGGTGCAACTGCATCGGGCGATATACTTGAGATTCAGGATGTTTCTAGCACTTCAGAGAATGCCAATGGTGACTCTAAGAAGGCTACTATTGCTGAGATTGTTTCTGCGGCGAACATAAACGCTGTAGGCGCAATTCTGGAAAGTGACTTCGCCGCGAAGGGTGACATCCTCTCCACGGCTGATGCTACAACGGTCACAGTTCTAACGGTCGGAACTAATGGTCAGGTATTGACTGCTGCGAGTGGCCAATCGACCGGCATGAAGTGGGGTTCTCCTCATGGGGATTCCACCTCATTTGTGTTGGTGGGCAAGTCGGCTAACGCTGCAACCGCCACTACTTACTTCGGGACTTGTCCGATTGCTGGAACGGTTACTGCGGTTGGTTATTCCAGCCTTACAACCACCACGTCGGATGCCTCGAACCTCTGGACGCTACAAGTTCAGAACAAAGATAATTCTGATGCCTCTCTGTTGGCCGCCGCATACGACACCAACGCGATTGGTGACTTTGTGCAGTACGCAGAGACTAGCCTTGGTGCGGTTCATGGCACTGGGGCTAACTTAGTTTTGGCTGCGGGTGATTTCATCCAAGCGGTCTTTACCGAAACGGGAACGGCAACTGCGTTGAACTCAAGCGATGCTTGGATTCGCTTAACCGTAACCCCTAGCTAGGAGTAAATCATGGCAAGGATTCGCGTCGATACGGCGGGTAATACGAGGGTAGCGTCTGACGATACTACTATTCGTATCACCACGGGTGAGTCTGGCATTCAGGACTCGGCAGGTTCCGTTGCCAAGAACTTCGCCCTTGGCGACAACATTCGGGACTTCACCTTTTCGTTTTTGAGCGTTGGCGGGTCTACCGCCACGATTGACACCACTGGATTCGACAAGATGCTCATTATGTTGGGCGATGGCGACCTTTCCAGCTCTGGAACAACTACAGTGGCAGTGCGTTACGCGATTGATAGTGCTGCTTCGGTAACTGGTTCAATCACCGCTGCTGCTGGGGTTTACGCCCCCGCTACGGTGGGTACGACTGCAACCTCGCGCACCTTGGGCTACTTATTGGCCTTGCCGCACTTTGTCATCCTAAACGCATCGGGTGGCGCGGACACTGACATCACCGCTCACGTTCAGCTACGCAAGACCAATACGATTGACAGGGGGAGATAATGGCTGCAACGCGCCTTACCTTGAACAGCACCAAGGTTCGTCGTGAGTCTTATGCTTTCAAGTGTCCCACTTGCGGCACTCTAAGCCAACGCGATGGACGGCTCGGTTCACTGAACCATCCGAGCTACTGCACCCCGGCGTGTTACTCGAAGTTCCGGGCTTACAACACCGCTCGGACTTTACTTCAAACTGGTAGCCCTAGTGCTGCCGTGTTCAACATCGGCGCTATTCCTCCGGCGGCAATCTGATGGTGAACAAACGTACCGACCAGTTCACTGCAATCGGAGCGACCGCTGCTGATGGAGATTTAATCTTTATTACCGACGTGTCTGATACAACTGACCGGGCTGAAGGTACATCGAAGAAGGTTACTCGCGCTAACCTTAATCAGTCGGAAGCTGAAATCATTGCCAAGCTGGACGGCGCTACCATTCCGGCAATTACGGTTGCTACTGGTGACAAGGTGGTATTGCAGGACGTTGATGACTCCGACAACTTAGGTACTGCAACGGCGGCTGCGATTGCTGCTCTTGGCGGTGGTACTCCTGCTGACAATGCTGTTGGCTTGGCTCAGTTGACACACGGTACGGATGGGGAGTTGTATACCTTTGATGCTGCTGGCGCTCCTGCGTTTGTGGCTACGGGTACTTCGGGGCAGTTTTTAACTTCTAACGGTGCAGGAACCGCCCCTACATTCCAAACATCAAGCGGCAGCGCACCGTTGATTGGTGACTTACCGATTGGAACCAAGGGACAGCAGTACACCGTTGATGAAGCTGAATCCGCGATGGAGTATGTGCTTGCTTCCAAGTATGTTTCTACTCGTAAAGGTAGTGCAGGAACGATTGCTGTTTGTACGCCCGTTTACGTTTCTGGCTGGAACGCAGGTAATGCAGTTGTCGAGGTTGAGGAAGCTGATGCCGATGATTCATCCTTAATGCCAGCGGTAGGGCTTTCGTTTGATTCGTTGACTAACGCGGCGGATGGTCGGGTATTGATATCTGGGGTTTTCGATGGGTGCGACACTTCATCGTGGACTACCCAAGACCGCTTGTATGTGTCTGCAACAGTTGGAACCTTAACCAATGTTAAGCCAACTGGAACGTCTGCGATTCAGGCTATCGCAACTGTGTTGCGTTCTCATGCGTCTGCGGGAGTTTTGTTGATTCACGGAGCAGGTCGGTCAAACGATGTTCCGAACATTGCGTCGGCGAACTTCTGGTTAGGTGATGCCACGGCAGTTGCTACGGCGGTTACGATGTCCGGTCATGCGACAATGGACAACGCGGGTGCGGTAACGATTGCGGACAATGCTGTTGACCTCGCACAGATGGCTCATGGTACAGATGGTGAGCTGATTACTTATGATGCCGCTGGCGCTCCGGCCAAGGTCGCCGTTGGAACTGCTGCCGAAGTTCTTACGTCTAATGGCGTGGGTGCGGCTCCTACCTTCCAAGCTGCTGCGGGTGGCCCTGCTACGTCATCTCAAGCTGGTGCGCCGGGTTCCACCCCTGCGACGGTCAATGACCTAAACGTAGACACCACTGGAGACGTCGCTTACACCGCCGTTGGTACAGCGTCATCGGACGACTGGGTAATCAGTGCGAAAAAGGAGGTTACTTTTTCAGTTTCAATCCAGGGGCAAAGCGGTAGCACTGTCACAAGAAACGCTCAGTGCTTCCCGATTGCTGGTGAAGTAACTGGGATTGCCTACGCGATGGGACGCGCCACATCTTCGGACGCCTCGAACTTCTGGACAATCATGGTTCAGAACCGGGGCAACGGCAATGCCGATATGTTAGCCGCAGCTCACAACACCAACACCGGGGCCGAAATGAGCTTAACGGTAGCAGTAGACCTCGGCGCGGTACATGCCACGACCGCTAACATGGTGGTTGCAGCGGGCGATATCCCACAGGTCGTGTGGACGGAAACTGGTACAGCAACTAGTGACTTTGCTAATGTTGGAAATTCGGTTCTCTTTACCATCAAGCCGAGCTAATGGCACTCATCCAACAAGAACAACCCGACTCCTCTTGGCTTGGCTACACACCAGAGGTAATAGTCGATGTCTCGCTCGCCAAGTGGCACATCAAAAACATCAACGGGCCGGGGTTCAAAGGGCCAATCCCTCGACCTCCTGGAGCGTCATGGCTCAAGGCAACGATGGCCGCAGCGCAAGGTGGGGCTGTATCCGACACCGTGACGCTCGAAGTCCACGCCATTCTCGAAGATGGTAGGAACCAGCGCAGTCCCCTACTTACCGAGGGCAAGCACCAAGAGTTCGGTGACAATCGCATCGAGCGTTACACCCTAGGAAGCGCGAAAAACATCGGCGTAACCGTGCGCGGCTTGAGCGCAGAGGACGACATCGTTATCCGCCTGGAGTTCTTTGAATAATGGCTATCGAGCTGTACTCCACCGAAGACCCGCCGAGCATCATCATCTCGACGGCTGCGGACGTAATTATTTCCACCAAGGACTTGACGCTCGGTGCAGGTACACGCTTACCGCTCCCCAGTACCAAGGTACGACGCTTCTCTTACGTTTTCTGGTGTCCCAACTGTGGCACGACCAGCCAGCGGGACGGTCGCCTAGGCTCCCTCAATCATCCTGGTTACTGCGATACCCATTGTCATACCGGCTACCGTCAACGCCGCATCGCTCGGTCACTTAACTCAGCGCGTAACCGCGACTCCATCCTCTTTGACATAACTTCCGTCCCCCCAGGGCCAGTTTCATGAAAACGCTCAAAGAAGCCCTAAATGGTCATCGTCGCTTGGTTAAGGAACCAGAGTACGAGGAGAAGGCGGAGGAGCATCGCGGTTATGACACCCTTGAGTTCAACGAGGATGGTTCGATGGCAACGTGGTATCCCCAAGAGCATTGTGAGTACACGCCAAAGCCTCGGTTGTTGAAAAAGGAGTTGGAGAAGGGTGGTTACGATACTGGTCTATGGGATACTTGGTTCCACAAGATTAAGCCGGGACAGGAAGACATCATCATCTTTGGTGCGGGTGCATCGACTCTGAAGCAGCCGTTGGAGTTGTTAGACAACAAGATTGTCTATGGTGTCAACTGGACAATGAAGTGGTTTAACCCGACGTTCTTGCAGATTATCGATGACCAGCCATTAGAGACGCAGGTTAAGGAGAGTCGGCTGTGGAAGGAGCAGGGGGAGAACGTACAGTTGGTTACTTCCCTCCAGTGTCGTAAGAAGAACATGGGTAACTACAAGAAGGTGTTGGACTTTCGTATCCGGCAATCTTCTAACCCCCAGAATATGTGTGACTTTGCCTTTGCGGAGGAGCCTACTGAGATTATGACTTGGTATGCGAACTCTCTCGGCTATGCGTTGAACACGGCGTACTTGTTCCGGCCTAAGCGCATCATTCTGATGGGGTTTGATTTTGGTGGTGCTCACTTCTTTGGTGACGGTCGTTGCGAGGGCGCGATGTGTCATTACGGGATGGAGGGCAACATGAAGAAGCGTTTGATGACTGACTTGGAACAGCTCTATGCGGAGTTGGTAGAGCGGGGTCAAGAGGTCATCCAGGTTGGTGAATCCAAGCTGGAAGTTTTCCCGAAAGTTGCACGACTCGATGAGGTTCTAAGCTGATGGCCGATGAAGTAATCATTACCGACGACCCTGGCGAGTTTGAAGACCCGGCTACTGAAGCCCTGTTGGATGAGGCGTTTGAGTTTGGTAAGAACTACGCCAATAACAAGGAGATTCGGGAACGGGCCGAGATGGTGGTTCAGGCGTGTCTAGGTAAAGCTGAAGATGGTTGGTCACCGCGTTACTCTAAGCTTGTCAAGCTGAAGGATTTGTGGGAGCTGAAGTCTCTGAGTTCTTCCGCTGATGATTACAACATTCACATGGGAACTCCTTTCCAGAAGACGGAGGAGTTTGCTGGCAAGATGAACGGGGCCATGTTTGGCGGGGGGCAAGACTACGTTGGTGGAGAAGTCGAATACGAAGACGACCCGGAGAAGGCCAGCCTTACGGTTTCCTTGGTTCAGGAAATCATGGATACGGAACTGGAGGTGCGGCGCACGGCGCTGAGTGACTTCCGCGAAGCTGGTACTTATGGCCTGAAGGTTAAAAAGATTATTCCAGACCGTCGTATCGAGTATCGCTTGGAGCCGAAGGTAGAGGCCATTACGATGCCGGACGACTCTATCAAGTACAAGTTCACCAAGCCGAAGGAAACGGAGCGGTGGACTACGCGGATTAAGAGTTTGGACGTATCGGCGTTTGACTTCCGCATTCCTCCGACCGCGAAGAACATTCGTTCTGCCGACTGGATGGGGGATTACTCGTTTCCTGGCTGGGATGAGGTTCAAGACCGCGTGAAGCGGGGTGAGTACGCTCAACAGCCGTGGGATGAGTACGTTCAGGGGAAACAGGACGAGGGTATCGAGCAGCCCGTGTATTCCGGCTCAGGTGGTCGTTTACGCAAGGCCGAGGGTTCCACTCCAGACCAGTCACCTACCTCGATTCAGTTCTCCTGCTTTGAATGGTGGGGTAACTTCGATATCGATGGTAAGGGTAGGCGTAAGCCTTGTGTTATCACGATTCTGTACCCCGTCTCAGAGATGACCAGAGCGATGCCACGGGGCGAGGGTAACGGATGGGTAGTTCGAGTCCGTCGCAACCCTTACGTCCACCAGCGGCCTCCCTACGTGGCTATCAAGACGTTTGAGAAAGACAATGACTTCTACACTCCTGGAATCATGGAGTTGGTTGCCAAGCATTCCGCTTATGAGGATGAGTTTGGCCTGTTGGCGTTGATGCAGGGCCAGTTGGAGGTTACTCCACCGCTGGAAGTTGCCGAGGACGCTGATGTTACGGATGAAGAGTTAGATGGGTTCTTGGCTGGTAAGACCATTCGGGTAGACCAGAAGGGTAATATGAACTACCTTCAGATGCCTCAGAACTCAGGTAGAGGCATTCAGAGTTTGGAATACTTCTCCGGTAAGTCCGTTGAGGTCGCTGGTATGGGTACTCCGAGCGTGGCTCCACGCACTTCGGCAGCGGGTCAGGTCATGCAAGCTCAGGAGTACGATGCTCGTTTAGCGTCTTACATTGAGCCTGTGGAGAAGGGCTATCTGGTCGAGGCTGCGTTGTTAGTACATGCTTACATCAGGCAGTTCAACACGCAGGAGCGTAATATTAAGACCTTGGGGCTGGATGGGTCGAATGTTCGGACGTTCCGCACGATACGGCCAACGGACGTTGTGACTGAGATGCGTTTCGAGCCGGTAGTCGGTAAGCGCCTTGTTCAAAAGGCTTTCCAGGGACAGCAGATGATTAACTGGTGGGACAGAGCGGTGGCTTCCAACATGCAGCTACAGGCGCAGGGGCGCGGTGAGCTGTTCAAGATGGAGGAGATGGCGAAGACCATCTACGCGGACGTGTTCGGCATCATGGACTATTCCAAGTACATGAACCAGTTGGCTGACCCGATGCAGTTGCGGACTCCGGCAGAGGAGCATAAGTTCTTCCACATGGGCGAGTTACCGGGCGTACAGCAGGGTGAGAACTACATGATTCACTTCAATGAACACATGGATTTCTGGGATGCTGGTGGTACGGATGCGTGGCAGCCGGAGCGTAGGCAAGCGTTCTATGACCACATTCAGAAGTCGGGCAACATGCTGATGCGTCAGATGATGTCGGCTATGCCGGATGCTGCTCAGATGATTGAGGCATTGCAGCAGCGCATTGACGGCACTGGAATGACCAGTTCGGAGCCTAATAAGGCTTCCAATATGCAGTCTCCAGAGCAAGGGGGCGGTCGAGGGCCAGACCCCGGTGGGGCGGTAGGTTCTCCGATGATGCGTCGTCCTGGGGTTCCAGGGGTAGGGGCAATCGGTATGGGTGCTGCACCTAACATGGGGGCGCAATGAGTTTGTGGGAGAGTGAGCAGCTAGAGGTAGACACTGCGACGGAGGAGAAGGTCGCGGTCTGGAAGCGGGATATCATTCGGCTTCTGCACACTGAGGAATGGCTGTCCATGCGTAAACTCCTTATGTATAGGGAGAAAAAGCTGTTGGACAAGTTGTATACTCAGAGGTTGTCAGGCTTAGAGTCTGATGCACTACGGAGGATTGGTAAGGCTGGGGCTTACCGTGAAATCCTTAATCTTCCCCAGCAAATCGAAGAGGAATCACTGTGAAAACGAATCCTGCTGTGAAAAACTCGAAGGTAGCGATGAGTCAGGCGAAGGCCATCATTGCAAATCGTGGAGGTGGCAAGCGCGTTGATGGCGCTCGCCCCCCCATTAGCTCCGGAAAGGGAGTACGTCGTAAGCCCTGCTAGGGCATTCATGTACGCGGGTTCATGGCCGCACAACCATTGAGTATGACGGGTGACTCAACCCGTAAAGAAGATGACTGAAGAAGTTCCACAAGAACAAGCACCAGCTCCACCGCAGAGGATGGCAGACCTACTGAAGAGTCGCAGAAATGTGCCTCCGAATGACCCTGTTATCACTCCTGCGGCTCCAGAGCAACCCGCTGTAATCCCGGAGTCAGCACCGGAAGTTCCGCCTCAAGAGACTGCAACACCAGCAGAGAACGTGCCACCGGAGTCGTTCACCGGCAACGAGACGGAAGAACAGTTAAACGAGGTCAGTAAAAAGTCCTCAACACACAACAGGATTAGAACACTGGCGAATGAGCGCAACGATGCCAACGCGAAAGCTGTTGCTTTACAGGCACAGCTCGATGCGGCAACTAACGCTCAAGAGGTTCAGCGTCAACAGCTAGAGTTGGCACAAGGCCAAAACCAGCCACGCAATGATATGTGGGACTTCAAGGAAACCTTCCCAGAGGAAGGTTCCCCTGAAGAACAAGAGCATTGGGGCATCCGCAAGGAGGTTCATGAGAAGACTGTAAAGCCTTTGATTGAACAGCAAATGCGAATGACCGCTGATGTGATTGCCCCGCTACAACGTGAGGCTGCGATTAGGTCTTTGCAGACAGAGTGGGCATCTGTGGAAGGTGACATGGCTCGGTACGGTACAAGCCGTGCTGAACTGGAACCTATCGTGATGCAGATTCTTACCAGCCCCGGTGGGGCAGGTCGGAACGTCCGCTCGGTAGTTTATGACACGATGGGACAAATGGGGGTGTTTGATAGCTACACGCCAGAACCAGAGGCAGCTCAGGTTCCTGGTAGTGGCAATGCACCACCGATTGTTCCTGCTGAAACTCAGCCGCTCCATTCTAATCCTAGAACGGCAGCGATGTTGGAAGCGAAAGCTCGGTTTGAAGCGAATAAGAACCCTCAACAGGCTCGAAAGTCCTTCTCCGACGTTATTAAGTCTCAACGGAATGCCCATGAATAGGAAAAATAATGGCACTGATTGGTGACACTACTGCTCGGTACTCGGGCAGACAAACACGCGATACTAATGAGGATGTCCTTGACGTTCTTTTTGATACCGCACTGATGGCGGTTCCCGCCTACGCGATGATTGGTCGGGGCCGCGCTCCGGGTAACATCAAAATCGAATGGGTTACTGACTACTTGGGAACGTATCCCGCAACCACCACTGACATTACGTTCGTTGGTGAGGGTGATGATGCTGTTCCTGCACTTGGTCAAGACGTATCGGTACTGTTTAACCGTACTGGTATTCTTGGTAAGGCGTGGTCAGTTTCGCACACTCAAGAGGCTGTGAGGTTGTATGGCGTTGAGAGCGCTTACGACCGTGAGGAAGACCGGAGGGTTCGTCAACTGTTGCGTGAGGTCTACTGGCACATGCACAACGGCGCACTTGACGTTGACTCAAACGGCCCTAACTCTGGTTCGGCTGGTAACAAGCGTAAGTTCGGCGGATTCGCTGACTTCTGCACTAACTTCGCTAACTACGTTTCTCAAACGACTTTGGCTACAGGTAACAAGCCGACATCAACGGCTCAGGCCGCTACCGCGTTCGCTGCATCTGACCTCACGGGACACCTTGAGACGATGTGGAACTTGGGTGGCATCCCTAACGGGGTGATTCAGGGCTGTGCTACTGCTGCGTCGAAGCGCATCATCTCTTCGGTCTTTGCACCGACCTCAACCTCGAACACGATTTATCGTCGTGAGTTCGGGAACCAGGACAAGATGATTACGTTGCCGGTGGACATCGTTCAGACTGAGGTGTGTGACATTCACTTGCACCTTGACCCTGGCGTGGCTTCGGGTTCCTTGCATACGTTCACTCCCGAGTTCTGGGAAACGAACATGCTGCGTGAGTTTGAAGTCATTGAGTTGGCTAAGACGGGTCACTCGATGAAGGGTTCTGCGGAGGTTGAGATGACTCAATCCTTCTTGGCTCCTAACACGTTTGGCAAGTTGACCAGCATCGCGTAAGCGGTGTAGAGGAAATAACCCTGGGGGGCTGGGGTAGAACTTAGCTCCCCATTTCCACGATAAACAACATGGACTGCTTACACACCAATCAGAGATTCATTAGCCGCGACAAGGGTTGGGCTTGTAAAGCCTGTGGTGAGATTATGTCGTCACGGCCCAAGTGGAAGCCGGAGGACGGCGTACCGCTTACCAGCATGGGTCATGATGTGAACAACATCGCTGAGAAGAACCTGAAGAACAATCCAACTCTTTCGGGGGCTGGGCTGACGAAGGGCGCACAACAGGAACGGGCCTATTCAGAGATGGTTGCTGATGCGCGGTCGAACTACGTTCCTCGTAAGGATGTCAAGGCTCACTACAAGGTTCCGCCAGAGGTGTACTTTGCTCGGCAGAAGGAAGACAAGAAGTATTGGGACGACCCCAAGAATGTTGAGCGTTACACGGACATGAAAATCTCATGACGAATGCCTTCTTTGAGGATGGATTTGACCGTGCCGACAACACGGACATCGCTAATGGTTGGTCGTTCAACGATAGCAGTGGTGACCTACAAATCATCAATCAGACGGCACGGCAGAATACCGCGTCGGTGGCTACCGAAACGCTGTATCGCACAGTTGCTTCCGCAGCGTCAGAGATTGGCGCTGAGTACGCCGTTCAGGCTATTGTTGCCAGCTCTGGTTCTGGGGTACGGGCAGGGCGAATCCTGTTGCGCTATAACATTACCGATGACGATGGCTATGCGGTCAAGATTGGTTGGGATGATTCGTCTACGGATGCTTTGACGCTAACCATTTTCAAGGTGATTGCTGGTTCAGATACCAGCTTGGCGACGTTGGACGTTACCAGTTTTATGAACACGGGAACGTCGTCGTATGACAACGTGTTCCAGAGCCTTACTGCTCGAATCTATGATGAGGATGAGTCGGTCAAGATTGAGGTCAAGCTGAACGATGAGTCAGACCCAGTGCTATCGGCGAATGACAAGGGGTATCCGCAGTTCCGCGACAAGGGCAGCTTTGGGTTTCGCTTTGAAGATAATGCCGCTGCGGTTGCTGGACACATATTCCTAGGCCAGATTGCGATTGAGGCGATTCAGGAAGTTCAAGGCGATTACTCGATACGGCCTAAGTATTGGACGTTCTCTCGCATTTACAAGCAAGCTGTCACAGAGGCTACGCGAGACTCGCACTCCAATATTGACACGACTACTTTTAAGGTGTGGGTGAATGCTTCCATCCAAGAGATGTATGAGCATTGCAACCGACCGCGCTGGTCGGACGACATCATTACCTTCAAGAGCAAGTTGGGCATCGAGGATTACGAGTTGCCGGACGATGTTGTTTACTACGATAGCGTTATCCACGACACCCTGAATCAGAACACGATTGATGTTGTTGCGGCCGACCCGTTCAGGCAGGGGACAACTACGACCAGTTCTGGCACACCGTATGAGGCTTACGAGGTAGGTACGGGGGTGCATGGAGGCCCGATATTACGGCTGTACCCGAAGCCTAATGCGGCTAAGACCTACACCATTCGAGTGTCCAAGTCTCCGCGCTACCTAGAGGATGATGACCAGATTCCAGACGTTCCACAGAACTTGTGTCAGTGGTTGTCGTGGGGTGCGGTCATGCGTTACTCCTTGCGAGACTCTGACCGGACGCATCTCCGCGCATCGCGGGATATGTGGGTACGGGGTTTAGACATGGCTCGTAGGCAATCTAAGCGCCTTGGGTCGTCTAAGCGGTCACGCATTACGGTAGACCTTAGCCGCCACAACTTCAACGATTACGAACAGAGTCGCTACGGCATTCGACGTAGATGGTAATACCTAGATGACAATACATCCTGCCCGCCCACCGAACCAACCCTACTTTCGGGGCATCTCAGACTTGCCTGGAGAGTTGGGGGATTTGTTCTATGGGCCGTATGGCCGGAGTGTTAATCACTACGTTGCCAGTGGGTCTGCTGTTCGCAAGCGTGACGGTTACACCCGTGCGCTAGATGAGCAATTCGAGGGTTCAGCATCGGTACTTTATCACCGAGACGGAGCTACTAAGTTCCAGATTGTCGCTGATGGGGAAGGGGTGAAGGTGCTGAACTCTTTACCACCGAGTTTCTACACAGGGGTTGCAGCAACCCATTCGGGGTTCGCTAATGACCCGTTCACCAGAGCGAACAGTAACACGGTCAATGCACAGGATTACCCGTGGATTGAGGGGCAGGATTCGGATGAAGTTTCTGGTCGGACGTTGGGCGAGAGTATGAAGATTGCATCTAATGATTGTCAGCTTGATTCTGCTGATGGTCAGAATGATGGGTTGGACTGGACGAGCCGCGCTCCAGCGGTGTTCCACGGTTATCGCATCGAACTTGACTTTAACAATCTTGTGCTGACTGCAATAGACAAGGCGGTTACCTGTCGGTTCTTCCTTGGACTGCCCGACATCTATCTGCAAGATGGTGGCCTTACGGTTGGTCGTGAGCGGCAGTATGCGGTTGATGCTAATGTTACTTGGTCAAACAGTTATCCAGGCGGATTAGGTCAAGACACCTGTTGGCAGGGGATGGCTTGTGAGGTGTCAGTGGTTCGACAGTCTGGTGACCAGTATCGGGTGTGGTTGAAGATGTCTGACTTCCTCTCGAACAAGGAAACATCCTCCAACGCGATTCGTTCTGGTCGGTTAGACGTAGTGAGTGAGAACAGCTCTCTTAGTTCAGCAGCTTCTCAGCAGACCACTTGGGTTCTAGAGTTTGGTCGGCGGCAGGTATCAGACCATTCATGGAAGCGTGAGGCGCGGCTATGGAAAACCCAAACGATTGCTGCCATCGAAGCTGGTACAGCTACCAGCGCGAACACCACCCTTACTCTTACTTCTGGGGAGTTGACCCGTGACGACCAAGTTTCGGGGTTCTACCGCTCTCTGTCGAAGGATGGTAGCGGTGGGTTCTTTGGTCTGGTTATTGGTTACAACACTGCGGTTGACCAAGGACTTGTAGACATCCCTGAAATCAAAGCAACCCTGAGTTTGGTTTGACTGCTGCATCATACATCTGGCCTAAGCCTAACCTGTTATCTAACGGTGACTTGGAGGGTGGGTCAGGTACGACCTTCACGGATTGGACGAACTCCGGCACGGTCGCTGAGATAGCTTCGGGGTCTGGTAACAATAGTTCTCGCGCCCTGTCCTTAGCCAAGGACGCTTATGTTTATCAGGATAGGCCGTTTGTTACTTCATCTAAACGAGCAATAGACCAAGACCGAGCGATGAGCTTGGAGCTGTACTTGAAGTACATCTCTGGGGCTACCGTTGACCGCTTGAAGGTGCAAGTGTTCTTGTTGAGTTCAACGACCATCAAGTACAGTTGGGACTTTGAAGCTGGTAGCTGGGTAACGGCTACGTCGGCGAGTGACATGGACTTGGGCAAGTCGTGGGGTTTAGCCTTTGGCACTACGGCTACTTGGACGCAGTATGTGTTACCGAAGATTTACGCGCCAACAGAAGCTGATAGCACCTTGGCAGATGCTTGGATTGTGCGAGTGCGGGTATTGAACGATTCGTCAGCAGCTACCGTGATTGGTGTTGATGATGTACTCTTGTCAGAGTATCGCGGTAGCACCACGGTAGAGCGGGTTGGACGCTATGCGGTTGCTCATAACGGGATTGACTACCCAGTGAAGTATGACCATCGCACGGGTACGGCTACTGAGTTGAGCATTACCTACCCGTACCAGACTCCGAACTCTGTGATTCCGACCGTCACAGCTAATACCTCTGGTGGCTCTCTTACCGATAGTTATTACATTGGTTACGCTCATAGCTTCTTGAATGACGAGTTAGGGGAGGAGTCAGCTTTGCCTCTCGGCGTTGACCTGAACTCAGGGTTTATCTATCAGCAGAATGGGGCGAGTGGTTCTGACATCAACTCAAACTCGATTGATTTCTCAGTGATTGAGTTGCCGAACAGTGAGAACGCCAAAACCACGGATTCTGGTGAGATTGGTTTCCATGTGATTCGGCGCACCCTTGCGTTTGCAACCCAGAACGAGGCAACTTCAGCCCTTGCCGAAGGATGGTTGTACTTTGAGGGTACGGTCGCTGTGGGTGGTACGTTTGTTTCGACCAAGACTAACGACGACCTACAGAAAGGCGACCTGCCCACCAACGCTGGGGAGAGCTATATCCCCCGTTTACCGGCTCCATTCATGGACGCTTCGGTGACTTACCGTTCTAGGCTGTTCTTTGCTGGCTCTAAGCAACACCGCCTAGGTTCGATTACAGCTACGCAGAACAGTGAGAAGGTGGTTGGGGTGTCTCCTGCGGTGTCTGGTTCCCCGACCCTGTGGGGGCGCTGGGCTGAGTGGATGGTGTTTAAGGTAGACGGTGACAACCGTACTTATGACGTAGAGCGTTATGCCTACACCAACGACAATGGTGGTGGCAACGCTGAGGAGCTGTATCTGACCGAGCAGTATCAACCTGCTACCGCCTCTAACGCGGGATATCTCCTCAGACCCCGCTCCGGGCGCGTCTACTTCACGGAAGAAGGAAAGCCCTATGACTACGGTGGTGCAAACTACTTCACGCTAGACGGCGACGAGGGCGAGTCTGTGGTGGCCTTGGGTACGGTGGGCCGGAACCTGTTGGCAATGACCCGCAACATGACCTACGCCTTTGATTACCAGTCGTATCCTGGCGACTTAGGTGGATTAGCTACCCCAGTTGCTAGAGACATCGGCTGTATTGCCCCTAAGAGCTTTGTAGAGGTGCGCGGGGTGGGCTACTGGTTGAGTGACCACGGGATAGTGCGCTCCAATGGCGGCAATGTAGAGGTCATTGGGAACTCCTTACAGGATATGTTCACTGACCCTGACGATTCGGACTATGTAACCCGCTCGCGCTCGAACCAGTTGGCAGAGGCTTACGTCGGTCACTACCCCGATGAGCAGCAGATTCTCATGGCTGTGCGTACCAAGAACGCCACGCAGGGCTGTGATGTCATCCTAGCCTACAACTACTTCTTCGACACTTGGGACTTCTTCCGAGTACGGGCAGGAGTGACGGGGTTCTCTGAGTCTGTGGCTGATGATGGGCAACCCATTCTCCTGTTTACTGACGGCTTCGGGCAGGTCAACAAGTGGGGTGAGGGAACGGTAGACGGTGCGGGTGAGGTCAATAAGCGGGGTCAGATTCGTGGCAAGGTCATATCTGCAACCGAGTTAGGGGTAGTCCTCTCTAACCAGAACAGCCTCTTTGTGGGGGCGGGTTCGGCTGACTTCTCTTCTGGCAGCCTTGGCCTCGATGGAGCGTTTTTGAAGGTCACATCAGCTACTACGGGTCTGGTACAGTATCGCCGTGTTTTTGACAATGATGCTGTTTCAGTGCGAATCACTAAGTCGTGGGATACCACGCCGAGTGCTGACGATTACTGGGAACTTGGAGGCATTGACCATCTTTGGAAGCTGAAGAACTCGACCATTTCCTTGCCGGGGAGGGTGAAGAACCTGAAGGCGGTCAATATCTACCACAAGAAAGAGCAGGAGGGGAGTGTGGTAAGCGTCAAGTATTTCCCCGACTTTGCGACTGTAGACTCACAGACCATTGCCGGGAATCAGGTCGATGCCTTCCGAACCGGCGACGATACTCACTCACAAGTGCGCTGTCACGATACGGTTGGCTACATCCATCGGATTGAGCTTGATGCTAGTGGGGCTGAAACGCCCTTTGAGTGTCGGTTCCTAGAATGCGCGTTCAAGGCACGGGAGGAAGACAGGTGACGAACTTCGACGACTGGTTCAAGCGGCACGACGACTGGGACAATCGGATGAACGGCTCCGAGCCGCAGCTTCGCCCTGACTCCAAAGACATATCTTTACGGACTCCTAACTATGGGCGGTCACATGAGGTAGCCTCGGTCGCTGCGCTGGATACGGGGTCGTTTTCGGTTTGTGGAACCAACAGTGGTGGTGGGTTGAATGGTAACTCCTTTGCTGTAGGTGGTGTGCCTCTGAATGGCGGCAACACCTTTAACTCCATTTGGCGTTGTTGGTACAGCTTTGGAACTGCTGAGGGAGCTGGCGTTGACGGCAGTAACTTCACTCAGATTGTCTTCAAAGTGGGGGATGACTTCTCCTCTGGTGATACGGTAGCGACCGCTACAACCGTAGCTAGTAGGGCGGCTGGCAAAACCTCTTTTGTCCTTGTATCATTCGGGGGGCTAAGTCTTTACAGACCTAAGCCTAACCAGACGTTGTACGTCACGGTTACTCGAACTGGTACGGGCAGCACGAACTTTAATAATGCGTCGTTCTCGTTTGGGTTCGACTTTCTCCAGGAGCGGATAGCATGATTGGAAATCCTTACCAACAGAATCCTTACGCCCAAATCCTGCAACGGACTTTGGGGCGTATGCGCGGCCTGGAGAACATGGGGAGTGTTGCCCCGCCGCAGCGCCCAAATTTCTCTTCACAGCGTCTAGGAGCAGGTCAACCCTCCCCAGTTCGTCCCACCCAGCTTTACGGCTTTAACTTCGGCCCTAATGGTGGCTACGGCCAACCGTTACAAACTGAGGTGACGTACTGATGGCTGAACGCTTAGACTTAAATCAGCCTCGGTACTCAGAGTTCAGTCAGAGCATCGCTGATGACACTCTGTTCAACCCAGAGATGGGTTCTATTTACGGTTCTCTCCAAAAGGGTGACGAAGCTAACCCTTACATGATGAACCCAGATGAGTTGATTGCACAGGGCAACTCTCAATACGGCATTACTCCGTGGGCAAACCTTTGGGGTGACCAAGGGCAGTTGCTCGACCAGCAGGGCTTGTTGCGTAGCTTGAATGCAACGGGTGTGTTCGGTCAGGCTCCGATGAACGTGGGTAATGCCCAGCGGCAGTATGGTTCTAGCGCATCGCCGCCACAAGTGACGATTTCTTTAGAGCAAGCTATGGCGGGTGGCCCGTCGCTACAGTCTATGCGGACGATGCAGCTTGCAGCACTTCAGAACTGGCAGAACGGTGGCTCTGGTTATGGTCAAAGTGGCCTAGCTGGTGGTTTCTCAGGAGCGCAGAACCAAGCCTTAGCGGGTGGTGCTGACCCTAACCTGGTGAACTGGTTAGGTGGTATCAACGATTTCAACGATTCTATCAATGACCCGCGAGAACGGTTCTTCGACCCCAACAATCTGAGCTTTGGGATGCAGGACTTTGGCGGTATGGATTTAGGTTCGGCTACCCAGGATTCCTTGAACGCATGGGCGCAACAGAACTACGGTACTGACCTGATGGGCTTGGCGAACATGGGTTCTGAGCTATCGGGTATGCGGTATGACATGCTGCAAGACCCGTCACAATACTGGGACAAGAACACGGGTATGCTGACTTCGCTCTCCCTGCCGGGAATGAGTGATGTTGATGCTGGGATTAAACGTAATGCGTATAACCT
>Ga0255047_10001215_pt1 | contig 19175 bp, 23 predicted proteins | sample JV7_2_1_MG_FD_183640 | JGI IMG/M metagenome (GOLD analysis project Ga0255047, IMG submission 183640) | Seawater microbial communities from Jervis Inlet, British Columbia, Canada - JV7_2_1 | ecosystem: Environmental > Aquatic > Marine > Inlet | place: Canada: British Columbia | collected 2016-10-06 | reverse complement strand
CAAGGGTTTTAAATAAGTTACAAGGGACTTTCATAGATGGAATATCAAGATATATTCATAACGGTAGGTTGCACGCACACGTTAATCAAATTCGTGGTGATTCAGGTGGAACAGTAACAGGAAGATTTTCTATGTATGCTCCTAATTTACAACAGATGCCTATTAGAAGTGAGTTTGGGTCAGAAGTAAGAAAAATATTTTTACCAGAAATAGGTGAGTCATGGTTCTCAGCTGATTATTCTCAACAAGAACCTAGATTATTAACACATTTTGCTGTCTTAAATGGGAATGAGGGAGCAGAAACAGTAAAAAATGCTTTTGTAAAAGGTTTAGATTTCCATCAACAAACAGCAGATATGGCAGATATACCTAGACGGTTGGCAAAGACAATTGGTCTTGGGGTTATGTATGGCATGGGTTATAAAAAGATGGCAGTTGATTTGGACATTACTCCTCTAGAAGCTAAAGCGATGTTGAAGGAGTTTAGAATTAAGGTTCCTTTCATGCAAGGAATGCTTGAAGCTGTTATGAACAGAGCTAATCAAGTAGGAACCGTTAGAACCTTATTGGGCCGTAAATGTCGTTTTGATCTATACGAACCTAACTGGTATGAGCCTAATAAATTTTATAAAGCAATGCCGCTGAAACAAGCAGAAGCAGAATACGGTAATGTAAAGAGAGCTGGTACATATAAAGCACTTAATAGATTAATCCAAGGATCAGCTGCAGATCAAACAAAGAAGGCTATGGTTGATGTTTATGAAAAACTAGGTATTACACCACTTCTACAAATGCACGATGAGTTGAACTGTAGTGTAAAGTCTGATAAAGAGGGTGAGGATGTTAAAGATATAATGGAAAATTGTATAGATTTGGAAGTACCATCTAAGGTTGAATATAAGATAAAAGATAATTGGGGTAATGCAAAATGAGCATAGATAAAGAAACAAGAAAAAAAAGGATGGAAAACAAAAAGAATAGTTTTGCTATAAATCCGGAGCAGATGGAGTATGAGAGAAGAAAAGTACTTGAACAAATGTCTACAAAGATTGACCGAAAAAAGCTCAACAATATGGCGGCGGTTGCTGCCACGAAAGAGCCGGAATATTTTGATGAAGAAGGAAACAAAAGAGAGCCAACCATGCGCGTTTTATCACTCGGGGCAGGGGTACAGTCTTCCTGTTTGGCACTCATGGCGCAAGAAGGATTAACGAAACATAAACCAGACTACATGATATTTGCCGATACGGGATGGGAACCATCTTTTGTCTACGAGCATGTGGAATATTTAAAGAAAGCAATAACGATCTGTCCACTCATTACTGTAGAACGTGGTAATATCCGTGAGGATCTTATCCGTGCAGCGAACCCAATTCCAGGGTCAAATGAGGAACATAAATCGTTTGCTGGTCGTGTCCCAAATCCACCTTTATTTGCGGCACGTCCTAATGGTGGAAAAGTGGGAATGCTTTATCGTCAGTGTACACATGATTATAAAGTAATTCCCATTCAAAAGAAAATGAGAGAACTTCTTGGCATTAAACCAAGACACCGCGTTAAAAAAGGACAGTTAGTTGAACAATGGATTGGTATATCTACTGATGAAGCAATGCGTATGAAGAATGCTAGACTTCCATGGTTAACATCACGTTGGCCTTTAATAGAAATGAAAATGTCCCGTATGGATTGTCTTCAGTGGTACCGTGACATTAAGAAACACCCCATGCCTGGTAAATCATCGTGCATAGGGTGCCCTTACCATCATAATGATCAATGGAAGAATATGCAAAAAAATTATCCTAAAGATTTTGAGGACGCATGTGAAGTTGATGATAAGATTAGACATGGGTTAAAGAACACTGACTCTGAGTTATTTTTACACAAGTCAGCTAAACCTCTAAGAGAAATTAATTTTTTAGAACCAAAGAAACAACAAGATTTATTTGGTGAAACATTCGATCCAGAATTTGCAGATGAGTGCGAAGGTCTGTGTGGAGTATAGAAGGAGAATATAATGAAACCAGAAATTGAACAAAGAAAAAAGGCATTAGAAAATCAACATAATGATGTTGCCCAAAAAATAACTCAAGGTAAAAATGCATTGGGAAATTTAGAAGCAACTTTAATGGGGTTGAAAGGTGCCATTTCACAAATTGATTGGGTGTTAGGATTATTTGTTGACGAAAAATCAGGACCTGAGAAAGCAAAAATAGAGTTAAATCAAGAAAATATCAAATAATGGACGTTTGGGACCCTAAGGATAAAACGACCGTTTTAAGCCAAATAAAAAAGGCCATAAAGGACCCGGTATCAGGGTTTAAACGAATGACCCGGGTGATTGTATGGCCCATTTTAATCGTTTTTTACTTTTTTATCTTTATTTTATTATTATCCGGATGCGCGTACCTTAAAGGGGGAGGACAAGTAGGTTACGAATCAAAAACCATAGAAGGAAGAGGAGGTAACGATGATATAATTGTAAATGATTTACTCCCATTAGAAGAATCTTCAGGAGAGGTTGGCGAACCTATTAGAGCACCTAGTGAAATTATTGCATGTATTAAAATGTTACCGGAATGCGATGCTTCATAAAATTAAAGATTATTTTTATTGTTTGTGCGAACACTATGGCGGTAAGGTCAGCGTGTGGGCATGGCAAAAGCGTTGGAATAAACAAAATAGAAAGAGATACAAGCATGGATAAAACGGGAAGACCAATAAAATGGACCAATAAAAAGTTGAATGATGTTAAGTCTTTAGTTGAAGATAAGTTTAGTACAAGTAAAATAGCAAAGATATGTGGAACAACAAAGAACGCGATCATCGGTGCGTTGTACCGGGACAAGATAAGGAATGGGTACATTCCTCTTGAGGATTCAAAATACACCGGTCCTAAAAATTTGTGATCAGTAGAAAATTAGAAAGATACATTCAGATTCTTGGACTCATTGATGATAGCCAGGACAAGTTCCTGTGGATCATGGACTTTGGAAAAAATTCCAGGCCAATGGACGAAGCACATAAAGTTAAATCATTTGAGGTTCCAGGTTGTCAGTCACAAACCTGGTTAGTACCACACTTTGTTGAAGATAAAATATATTTTACTGCTGATTCAGCAGCACTTATATCAAAGGGGATGGTATGTATGTTGGCGGATGTTTTTAGCGGTTCAACTTCAGGAGAGATAAAATCTTTCGACACCAAGAAGTTAGAAGAATTGCAGCTGTCAACTCTCTTGACGCCTGGTAGGAATAATGGCGTTTATTCGATGTTGAAAAAGATTCGGGGATACGGTCAACGAGCAGCGTAATCATTTAATTCTCATATTTATCTTTAATTATTTTATATATTTTAAGATTACCTTCTGCATCTTCTTTTAGTTCTGCTGTTACAAATCCACATTCATAACGAATAACATTAGCTCTATTATCAGCCAAATTCCTCTCAGCCTCCCTCTTAATTTTCAAGCATTTACTTATTTTATTACCCTCTACTAGCATATGCCCATCCAAACTTCCGTTGACAAACATGCAGAGAGCTATTACTTTCATTATAATCATTAGTGACCTCCATTGTTTCTGACTTTATCTTTTAGTTTTTCCACGTCGTCTTGTAATTTCTCAACTTGGTTTTTTAAAAAATTTATATTTACACTATTGGACATCATGGATTCAATTTCATCTTGTAACTTTTCTTGAGTAGAAGAAATAAATTCCACCAACATGAATAATTCATTGATTTGAGGTGAAACCATATCACCTTTAGGAACACCAATAATAAATTCATTAGCTGCTGTTAAATCTTTTTCTGTTAAAACTAATGAAGTTTCTACTTGTGTTAGTCTAGCTATCACGCCAAAATAAGCCCACGTTCCTACAGCGACCAACGTGATGAGACTAGCAACCGTTTTAAGTGGCATCTGCACATTTGTTTTATCACTGACTTTCATTTAACCCGTTCATTGTTCAACCGCCATAATAATTAATCCTCCTATAATCCAAATAGCGTATACTGTTATAATTACTTCCATAAAATAATATATCTCATGCCCCAATGGGCTTAGGCATTCCTGTGATAGGGAATGAGTCAAAAGGGATACAGAAAGCCTCCGTTTTAAGGGAAAGCTTATATTCCGGTGGTTTTGCCGCATATGCTTCCCTGTAACCATCGCGTGCCACTACACACTGCTCTTCCGTTGGGTAGATAAGTGCGTTGTATTTAACGGATGGTTGATTAGGGGAAGATAGTAGCATTACCAGTAGCCATATCTTTATCATTTATTTTCCTCGCATGTATGTTTTATGAGGTTGGTATTTTAACCATTTTCTGAATTTATACCAGATATTTCTGATTCTGCGTGCCACTGTTATCCTATTAAAAAAGGGGACCCTTTCGCAACGAATGCGCGAAGAGAGTCCACCGAGATGAAATGAAGTTGAGAACTATTATATACTTGACAAGTTGTTTCAAAGCAAGAAATAACTTATTTTTTACTTGACAAGGTTTTTGGCTGATTTCCGGGATAATTATTTACTTGATATATCCCATAATTTACTGTATAATATGGGCAACAAAGAAGAGTATATTAATTGCAATTGATATATCCTCCTGGCTGAACAACAATCGCAAAGTTGTAAGGCATAGGGCACCAATCACAATGTCCAATATGGATGAGGGGTTGGAGCTTTAGTTCTGAAGTACTCGTTAAGTTTAGAAAACTTGATTTGTCGGGAAAAGGTTGAGGGTGACCACAAGATAATCCCTCGGAGGCTTTGTTATGAAAGAGTTGAGAAATGACAAGGGAATATATTAAAAGTGGATTACACAGCAACACACCAAAGAGCTATCACAATTACGGGAGTTTCGATCACATTATGTTAAGTTTAAAAAAGTTTGATGAATGGCTGAACAAGTCATACAGGGGCCACCGAATCTCCTACTACAGGGGATTCATCTTTGCGCCGAATGAACAGAAGCTATCACCCACGCTTGACTTCAAGCGCGTGGAAAAGCTAGCAAAGCACATACGCAAAGCCTACAACAACCACCTCGTTACACTGGTACAAAAGAAGCATGATAATTTTGATTATGAATACATTGCGGTGCGTCTATGATCTGGGCCATCATTTCATTTTTTATCATCCCCATTAAGATCGTCATTGCATTGTGGATAGTATACCATCTTTACATGTGGGTATTAGGCATATGAGTTTATACGATAGATTAATAAAAGAAAAAGACCGTCTTGGTGGCAAGGCACTACGCTTTCCGCAGACGGACAAAGAGTTGCTCGACCGTAAACGATGGGAGAGGGTTTACACGATCCTCACCCGCCGTTACGCATACGAAAAAGAATCCTTTGAGAATGAACTTCGAGGATCACCGGAACACAATAGCTAGGAGGTAACATGGCTAAAACACTACTACAAAAAATCAAGGCACAGCTTGCTAAACTAGAGAAGCTGCACGAAAAGGAAAATGATATTGTTGAAAAGATCAATGATATTATTGAGGAAGAGGAAAACAAAGATGAGGAAAATGATTTTGATTGGGAGGGTACAGATTAATGGACCCCGCAACATTCGCCCTTGTATTCTTCGCAACACTATGGGTAGTGGGCATGCTTGGTGATTAAGATTTCCAAGTATCCCGCAAAGGTTGGGTACGGAAAGGTTCATGGATTGTGGTATGAATACTGGAATGACATGCGCTGGCGTCCCACGCTTAAAACGAGAATTATCTTGTTTTTTAAAAGAATAAGGAGAAAGTAGAATATGAATAATTACATGTCAAAAAACGATTTAGCTGAATCGCTTGGGGTCAGCCTAGCAACCATTAACAGAAAGATGAAAGAAATTCCTCATATGAAGATGGGGGATAACAGGAAGCATAGGGTATTATTTGATACTGAAAAAGTTAAGGAATATCTTAAAAAATTTGAAGTTAACCCATCCATGGATAAAAAAATAACAACACAGGCACGACAGGTTGGATCGTTTAAAATGACTAAAGCTGGAATGAGAACACTACATAATAGAACGTTAGATCTTAAATATTCTGGAATAGAAAATGCTATTAATGCGTATCAAGAAAATAAAGACGTGGATCATATGTATGTTTATGGCCCAACCAGTCATAATTATGATGAAGGAAAACTTCACTGCACATTGGTTATGAAAAGGAAATATAGAGGTAAACCATATACATATAGAATTACCTTAGATGAGATAACTGAGGAAGAGATAGACAATACAAATGGTTGACACAACAAGATACAAAAGCGTAGCGATAAAGATTCCCTATTATGACGCATTGGTGCGCATGGGGGAGAGCATGCACCGTGGACCGGGACAGGAAATGATGCATTTAATTGAGAAGGAATCTGTCCAGAGAGGAATAAAAATAAGAAATGAAAGAATTAGAAAAAGTAAGAAAAGAGATTAAGGCTGTTCTTATAGAAGGGGAGCAGAACAATGAAGCATTCCACTGGCTTGTTGACAAGCTGGGGATGATTCGCATGTATGAGCAAGGGCTACCCATTCACATGGTTCTTGGAATCATTGATGAATGGATGGAGGATGTAGAGGAGCGAAACCGTGTTAAAGCATTGGAAGGATTTGATGAAAGTCATATTCAAAAAGCCTACGCAAATGCCCAAACAAAATGGGACACACGAAACAACTAGAATGGATATTAATTCTGTTCCTATGGTGCGTGTTCACTGGGTTGATGCCCGTGATACGGAAACTGGTTGGCTGGATATCAAGGATATTATCAAGGCCCCACTTGCAAACTGTATGGAAGTAGGATGGATGATGGTGAATAATGATGAGAAGGTCGTGATTATGCGCTCGTGGTGCAAGGATAAGGACGACAACAGCGGTGGTGGCGTAACAGCTATACCCAGTGGTTGGGTAAAGAAAATAGAATATTTGAGTGTGGGACATGCAGACGTACGAAATTAACTTATGGCAAAACAAAAAGGTTATCGAGAAGGTAGTCAAGCAGTTTGAGGGTGATGAGAAGGTGTTGGAATTTATCAAGGATAATTTTGACAAGGATAATTTTGACAAGGATGAGGAATTACCTAGACTGGACCGCGAAAAAGGATATCTTCGTCCTAAAAAGAGTGATATAATAATTACATGGTCAAAAGTAGCTACCTATGTTCGCAAAAATGCACCAAAGAGACTGGGTCTCGATGAGCATGAGCAGGAGCTCAAGGATACATTGGATAAGTCAATTACCCAGGAGACTATTAATGAATGGGGTAAAAATGAGATGTTTAGGCAAGTAAGAAAGCATTATTGGGGTCACCCAGATGCAAAAGGACAAAAAGATATTAGATAATGAAAGCGCAATACGATAAGCGATTGGGATGGACTATGAAAAAGAACACGAAGAAGGAAGGATTGACACCCAAGCAAAAATGGGTATTTGAATCTATTAAAGACTTTATTAAACAAAATGGACATTCACCCTCTTATGAGGAAATCAAGCAGCTGATGGGGTCAAGATCAAAGAGTCATGTGCACGCATATGTGCATAGATTAGCGACACGTGGATGGATAGGATTTGGAAATGGCAGAAATCGGTCAATTTACATTTTATAAGGAGTCACCATAGTGATATATTTGCTCAAAAGTTTTTTTTATTTACGTACCGGGGATGAAACTGGTGCCACAGTGACACATTTACTGATTAAGCTATATAAATCAATCATTTATTGTGTGGCACCTATGTGTCACTACTCTAGACGACGCAAGGCGCTTTTTTGTTTTTTACAAAACAAAATGAGTAAAAATATAACTATACCAGGGGTTTACAAGTGGTAGATGAACGATTGAAAGGTGCCACAAGTGGTGCCACAAATGTGGTCAAAAAGAGGCAATGGATTCCAGGTGAAAAGGGCCATGGACGTCCAGGAGTTCCTGGAAGTGGTGGAGCTAAACACCATCCACTCAGGGCTGATGGATTGACTGACAAGCAACAGATCTTTGTTAAGATATTTACAGAGAATGAAGGTAGGATGACACCCACTGAATGTGCTAGGCAAGCTGGTTATGCTGAAGGATCGGCGAGTATAACTGCATCTGTTTTATTGAATGGTAAAAGATATCCTAAGGTGGTAGAAGCTATCCTCGCACGACGTGCGGAGATGGAAAAGACGCATGAGGTTAAACTAAATAAACATGTACAGGAATTGGCTAGGCTGCGTGAAAGGGCTCTTAATGAGAAGTCTTATTCTGCTGCTGTTAATGCTGAGCGCTTGCGAGGGCAAGCTGCGGGATTGTACATCGATAGAAAAGAAATTCGAACGGGTTCAATTGATAGTATGTCTAGAGAGGACGTTTTAAACAAGTTAAAGGAAATAGGATTAGATGGAAAATTTAAAAGGGAAGGAAATCAAACTGTCCTTTCGGTCGAAGAGAAATCCAGTAGCGATGGAGCTGAAGACATCACCGAAATACAAACAGAGGATAGTGAAAGACAAGACAAAGTATGACCGTAAAACCGGAAACAAACTTTTGGAAGAGTTTAAAGACACTATTAGACGGTGGTGACTATATTGTTTCACGCCTTGAATCATATGTCACACCGGGTTTTCCCGATTGCGTAATATTTCACAATGTTACAGGATTCTTCACAGTTGAATTAAAGATAGTTCAACCTAATAATAAAATACACCTCTCTCCCTTTCAAATTGCCTGGAATTCACGTCATGCGATAGCAGGAGCTCCTTCTTACATCTTAGTTAACCTACCCCTCAAGGGTACGGTTAAACTGTTTCACGGGTGTAAAACAAAGGAACTAGGGCATAGCACCGTGGACCAAGTGCCCGGGTTATACGAGGGAAGGCTCGAGGACCTAGATTGGCTTAAACTCCCAAACTCCTGCAAAAACCCTTAAACCTCACTATATGGGCCGTGGATCCTGTGGTCCGGGCGCCCGGCGCGTGAACCAAACTTCTGTCAAGTCCAAACTCCCAAACTCCATAGTGGAAGCCAAAATCCTTAAATGATAACACAGGGTCAGGATCCTGGATGCCCGGGGCGCAGCTGGAGTTCTTCAGGAAAAAAGTTCAAATGAGTTGTTGCATTGTGGATAACTTTATGATATAATACATCTATAAATAGAAAGAGAGCAAAATATGGTAGTAGACGAAACTATAAGCACAGCACTCAATAGGATTGCTGACAATCAAGAAGAAATGAATGATATATTAAAAAGGATTGCGAATCATTATGATGGGGTTGTTCCCGTTATGACACGCAATCAAAAGAGAGCTGAAGCGTTAGCCGAGGAGCAAGAGCAAACTTTTGCACAAGGTATAAAGAACATCTTTAGTCCTCAAGAGCATTAAACTCCTAAACTCCCATGGGTTATCTATAAGTAAAAATTGTGGATAACCTGTGGATAATTTGGGCACCGGGGGCGCTGCGCGCTGACGCAAACTCCCGTTAAAAAACATAAGGCTTTCTGCCGTTTTGTGCGAGCTTCATTGTTCCCACCGGGCGCGCCGGGAGTTCCCACTTCAAGATGAGCTTTGGAAATGGAGAATGGCTGATTTGCTTGTGTCCCGGGCCTTAAATAAATACGCCTGGACCCTGAATACCTGTTGACCTTCCAGGAAGCAGGTGGTAAAGATGATATTTAAACGAAGAGATGGGAAGAAAGAGAAAGAAAATGGCGCATTTAATAGGTATTTTAATACTGGGAACCGTGAAGATTGCAGCTGGAGCTGCAGTCATTTGGATCCTGCTGCAGCTGCTGGGGTGATGTAAACTCCCGTAAACTCCCTTAACCTCACTAAACTGCAGATGTTTGGTCTTTGGTTTCGGGCACCGGGCGCGCCCGGGTCAGTTCAGAGTGGAGATGAGTTATGGGAAATGTTATCCACAAGAAATGTGAATGGAGGGTTGAGATGAATTACATTTGATGATATAATGATGTCATGTGTTGGTAGCCGCACATATAAAAAAGGACTACCAGTATAGTTTGTGTGAGCATTCATCTCTCGAAAGAGAATGGTACATCCGACAGACTATACAATTTGAGGCAAGATAAACGGAGTTATTCGGCTCTTGCCTTACAAATTTCGAGGGTTAGGAAAGGTTGTATTCTAGATAATTACAATCGGATAAATAAGCTAACCCTCACAAACTCCCTTGCAAACTCCTATTCCAATCTAATTGCCTATTAATACGAATCAGTTCCCGGGCCCGTGCCCTTCAGGAAGCACGGCAGTTTGCGTTGGGCATTAAAAAAGGGCGAACATTGTTCGCCCTTCTTATAACTATGTGGATAGGTTTTACATAGTTAAACCCATTCTTTTCAAGATGTATCCGACATCTCCTTGCAGTCTTCTAATCAAGTCAAGTCTAGCCTCCTTATCTTCTGCAACCCACTCAACAAGTGAGTTCATTAGTACACCACTAATTAGTTTCCAATCCATGCTATCTTTTGCAGGAACTTTACTAATCAGTTGTTCCAAGTCTCCAATACTTGCTTGGTCTTTGGAGTATTCTATTACCTCTTTCATTACAGGGGTAATATCAACATTGTTGATTGATTTCGTAGTAATTAAATCGTTTGGCATAATTACCTATCCTTTCTATTTAATAGAAACAGAGTGATTGGCTTATTGGAAACTTAAGGGTTAGACTTAAGCTAGAATCCACCAATCGGCTGTATCAAGACCTTTACTCTATTTCTATCTATTGTATATCATGCACCATCAACCATTGATATAGTTAAATGTAATTAGTTGTGGATAACTATTGTCAATAGCTAAATGTAGTAAGTTGTGGATAACCTGTGGATAACTTCGCCCGGGATAACCTGTGGATAACCTGTGGATAAGTCGCCCGGGCTCTTATTGCGGCTCACTCCGTTCGCCGCCCGATCCAGACTCCCAAACTGCGAGGGGGGAACCCCCCTTTCGACTTACCTCCTCTAGAATTTTGCGAAGGCAAGATTGGGAGTGACAATCACCCCAAAAAACGTTATGACTCTTATTTGTAAAAATTTTTAAAAAATGGAAACAGTTTCGAATTTAGAATCCCTCGATACAAACACTCTCAAGCTGCTTTTAAGAAATGAGCTTGCAAGGAAGCAAGAAGCCTCGCAGGCAGATTTTTTAAAATTCGTGAAAGTTGTTTGGCCAGACTTCATCGAAGGAAAACATCACAAAATTTATGCGGAGAAATTGAACCGTATAGCAAATGGGGACCTAAAAAGGCTTATTGTCAATATGCCTCCTCGTCATACAAAATCAGAATTTGCTTCACACCTCTTTCCGGCCTTTTATATGGGCCGTCACCCAAAAGCCAAATTAATTCAGACAACACATACTGGGGAATTAGCCATTCGCTTTGGACGTAAGGCCAAGAACATGATAGAGTCCTCGGAATATGAAAAAGTTTTTCCAGATGTCAAATTGGCGGCTGATTCAAAGGCTGCAGGCCGTTGGGAGAGTAATCATGGGGGCGAGTATTTTGCTGCCGGCGTTGGTGGGGCTATTACTGGTCGTGGTGCTGATCTCCTTATTATTGACGATCCACATTCAGAGCAAGACGCTCTTTCGCCGCATGTCTTGGAGCAACATTACGAGTGGTACACTTCTGGTCCTCGTCAGCGTTTACAGCCAGGAGGCGCTATAGTTCTTGTTATGACCAGATGGTCTGTGAAAGACCTCACTGGTAAATTGCTCGATGCCCAAGGAAAAAGTGAAATGTCGGACGAGTGGGAGATCGTGGAATTTCCTGCCATTATAAAAGATAAACCCATGTGGGGAAATTTCTGGACCATGGACGGATTGCGAGGCGTCAAGGCTTCCATCCCACTAACCAAGTGGCAAGCACAGTGGATGCAGCAGCCTACTTCCGAGGAAGGTGCTCTTATAAAACGTGAGTGGTGGCAGATATGGGAAGAGGAAAAGATTCCAAATTTGGAGTTCATTATCCAGTCCTATGACACAGCATTCTCCAAAAAAGAAACAGCCGATTATTCAGCAATTACGACGTGGGGAGTTTTTGACCCCGACAACGGAAAGGGAAAGGCCCTTATCCTGTTGGATGCGAAGCGTGATCGGTGGAATTTTCCGGAGCTAAAAAAGGAGGCCATGGACCAATTTAAGTACTGGGAACCGGAGATGGTTATTGTGGAAGCGAAGGCTTCTGGGCTACCATTAACTCATGAGTTGCAAAAGATGGGAATACCTGTTATAAATTTTACACCCTCAAAAGGAAATGATAAACATTCGAGGGTAAACAGCGTGGCTCCACTATTCGAAGCAGGAGCCGTTTGGGCGCCCAAAAAAGATTTCGCTGAAGAGGTTATCGAAGAATGCGCAGCATTCCCTTTCGGCGACAATGATGACTACGTGGATTCTACCACGCAGGCCTTGATGAAATATAGACAGGGCTACCACGTTATGCTAAAAGATGACTTTGAAGATGAGCCAAGTGCTGAAACCGCGGGGAGGGTTTACTACTAATGGTTGACATAAAATTTAAGCCGAAGCCAAAACCGGATAATACTTTTGATTATACGTCGGTTCCTTTTGAACCAAAAAACAAATATTTCTATCCGGACAGGATTTTTCGCGACGAAATGTCTGCGCGAAATCAATGGTTTCAAGACAAAGACTTTCAATCATCAAGCTGGGGACAAGACTTAAATAAAATTCAGAAATCCATTGATGCGGGAAAAATGCCTGCACGGAACTACGGACTTGCACAAGATCAGATGGTAAGTTATCTCAATGATCTTCAACTTAAAAATACACCTAGATGGAATCCTAAAACAAAATCTTATGATGGTCCGATGGAACGATCTGGGGGTAACTTTGATTTTGCTCCAGAAGATTTCATGTATTTAGATGCATTGGATAAGTCACGACGAAAACAATTTCAAAAATATAATCCTTATTATGGTATGTCAAAAAGACAAATACAGGAGATGCAGCCAAGAAAATCTTGGATGCATGGTTATGAATACGGAGAAGGAGATCCAAAAGAAGGATTAGGATACTGGCAAGATTATGGAAAAGAAGCATTAAGAAGTGGATTGGGTGATGTAGCTTGGCTGCAGGACGCAATTACAAAAGGTGTAAGCCAGACTTTTAACCCATGGGACGAAGAATCAATGACAGGGGGAACACTTCCGCGTGGATGGAAGGACCTCGCTGAATACACCTCCCTTCTGGGAATGTTTGAACAATCAGGCCTGGGTGTGACCGATGATGAGTGGAATGAACTTGGATACAGTGAAAAGAAAGATTTAAACGAGTCGTTTCAGGAGATGACCAAGTCCCCTTGGGACTATGATCCAACCTATCATCCCTTGACTGATCCTGGTGGATTTAAAGATATGATAGAAGAATTTTCTGAAGATTATCTAACGCCGTCCTCTGACTATTTGGAAACATCAACGGAAATACCTAATCCATTGGCGTTTGAAACAGCGGAAGATAAAAATATTACTTATACCGACATGAATGCCGCCGAATTAACTGGTAGCCTAATAGGTGGAGGAGGATTAATTTCTCTCATCAGAAAATTAGGAAAAAAATTTGGTCCTCTTATTCCCGCAATCTTAAAAAACCATCCTTATTTATTGGGCGGAGGAGCTGGAACAGCAGCTTATACGGCCGGTGAGATCTTTGAGGATTAAAATGAAGTACCAAGGACCTTGGAACGAGTTTAAGGGCTAGAGATGGCGACTGCTGCAGCCACTAAATTAGCCTTAAAAGGTATTTTATCTTTAGGTAAAAAAATTCGTAAGAAAGCATTAAATGCTCCACTTACAAAAGATTATCAATATAGAAGAGGTCCTCAAAGATTAGGAAAAGAAATTACTGGAAGAAAACTAGGTCAATATAAATCTGCGGTAGGTGAAAAAACATATAATAAATATTTAAAAGATTTTTCTAAATTATATAAAACACTTGATCGTGAAAATTTTCAAAAGTTTAGAAAACAAATGCAGGGTGTTTCCCCTGACTTTTGGTTACGCTCGCAAGTAAATGCTTTAAACAAAGGTTTTATTAATCGTGCTGATACTAAGAAAGTTGCTCTTCGTGCAGGAAGTGATCTTTCCTCAAAAGTTCCAAGCCCTTTCGTTCAAAAACAAATTGAACTTAAAGGAAATAGAAGGGAAGCTATATCTAAAGTTTATGAACAAATAGCAAATGAAGCACCTACAAATAAAGCAGGATTACCTGTCCTTGCAAAAAATGCGTTTGGGACTAAAGCACTTTTTCCTAGATTGAAAGAACAATTTCCTAAATTATTTGAAGGGATGGAAGATAATTTAGCGGGAAGAAAAACATTACGTAGAATAGTAGATAAATCAGCAGGAAAAACTGAATTGGCACCTTTTCCAACAAAGTTACAAAAACCTGATTTTGTGTCATTATCAGATACCGTTAATCCTACAGAAGTTTATTTTAAAAAAAATTTAAGAAAGTATACAGGAGAAGAAGTAAGTAGAGAAGGCGATCAATATTTTGTCGATCAATGGAGATCCCGTGGCCCTGAATTTAGAACTGGAAAGGATGCTCTTGATGTCAAAAAATTTTTAGAATTTGAACGTAGAATGGGAACGTTAGATTCAGGTAATCCATATTATTATAAAAACAATCCAGAATTTAAAGATTATGAAGCAATGAGAAAAATACAAGAACCAGGTATGGAGCTTGCTCATGATAGACCAACTTTAAATCCTTTAGCTCTAAAGTCTGGAAAAAATGTTCCCACTGAAACAGTGCCAGGTTCTGGTTCTGATATAGGGTTTACGCATTTTTTAGAAAGAGATGTAAATAGAAGATGGCAACCATTTTATGAAAATGAATATTATAACGCAATGCTAAATAATCGTTATGATAAGCTTCCAGGTATTGAAGCTGAAATGATTAAAAGAAATATTAGAACGAGGATTATTGATCCTAATACAGGTGAGGAAAGAATCATAGGTGGTTGGAAAGATTTCGGCTATAACAAAGGCGGCGCGGTCAAAGGATATGCGGCAGGCGGTCTAGGACGTCTAGGATTTAAACTACTTCAAAAACTAGCTAAAAAATTATCTCCAAAAGAAATGCAGATGTTGCTTGGAACGCAGTTTAAAGGTACTAAACCTTTATTATCACCGGCAAAAATACGACAACAAAAATTAATAAACAAATTAGGGTCTGATAAATACAGGTGGCGTAATGTGAAGTCCAAGTTCCCAGGACCGGGGTCAAAAGACTAATGGTACTTCCAGCTATTACACGCCGTGCTTTCATGAAGGGAATTGGTGCACTCGCCGGTTCAAAGGTTCTCCCGAAAGGTATTACTAAAGCACTAAGTGGAGTTTCCACTGAAGGGGTGAAATATGCACCGCCGTGGATTAATGCAATGCTTAAAACATTAAAAGGTACACCTACACATGGATCTAATTTTAATTTTGCTAAATTAGCAAACGGTGCGCAGGTTGCTAAAATTGGATCCCAGGCTAAAAAGATTTATGGTGGAGAAGCGAAGGAGACTTTTTTTAGAGTTAAAACAACTGCGGGTAAAGTAGGGGATAATCCAAAACTTGGTGTAGAAGGACAACAATGGGATGATATTATTTTAACCGAGGAACCAGGACAAACTTCCCTAACATGGAAGAACAAGAATTATGACCACGGCAATGACCAGCATATCGTCATTGACCACAAAAACAAAGAGACACGCTTCGTTGATGACAACTGGAGTATGGATGCTGGAGGTGAAGATATTGTAAAAGATGACTGGATTGAATTCCCAATAGAAACAAATAAAACAGCACTAGAAAGAAAAGAAGGTTTATTTAAAGGTGATGCGGATGACTATATGGTGGATTACCAATCAGTTAATGATATGGATGAGTGGTATCAAGATATGTTTCACGAGTATGTTGACTCCTTTTCTCCTTCTGGTAATATGTTCGGAACAGCTGAAAGAGCACAATTAAAACTTCAAAAAGAGCAGCTAAGAAAGCTGGAAAAACTGGAGAACGATAGATTAGTGAGAGAAAGGAAGGAAGACCAAATGGCGAAATGGGAAGACGAATTCCGTGGAGGATTCGGGATGCATGGATATAACAAAGGAGGATTTGTGGATTACGGCGAAATGAAAGAAGTGGTACCACCACTAGATGGTTACGCAGCTGGTGGAATAGGAAAGCTCGTTGTCAAGCAGGCACCTAAAGTTTTAAACAAACTTCGTGAATGGGCACCGCAGATTACAGGAACAGTTGCAAAACCACAAAAGCTGAAAAACCCATGGGCCGTGTTCGACAAGCATGGAAACCCAATACAGGAGTTCAAGCTTAAGAAGGAAGCGGACGCGTGGTGGAAAAAAGCAAGGGAGGAATCCCCTGAAACTGAATACTACGAAGAAGTTATTCAATATAATGTAGGAAAGATTGACCCCACAAAAGTAAAACCAACTAAACCAAAAGAAACAGACGCACCAGCGATGTTCTTCCGTTCGCGTGAGGAGATCATACAAGGACCTCCAATCATGACGGGTGAACAGTGGATGCAGTTCCTCAAGGCACGTGGTGTAAGGGACATTGAAATGATGGACACGTCACTTGGACCGTGGCTGAGCGCAAACCTTAAAAACAAAGTTTCAAAGAATGATCTTGTTGCCAAGTTTGACAACATCGTTCCTGATTTTGATGTACAGGTGACAGGAAGGGATTTCAGTGAGGGAATGTCCATCGCGAAAGGATTACAAAATGTTGACTCAACAGTCTTCTCCCCGGAATCATCAAAGATTATTCGTTTCCTGCAGGCACAAACCAAGAACATCAGCGATGACAAGTCAGCTAAAGAAGTTATGACAAGTTTGGATAACCTTTTTGAGAATGCTTACGGAATAAAGAACGTGACAAAGGAAGGAATTCCAGCGGACAGTACTTCTGTCCCGTATGAAATAAAACAGGTCATGACGGATGTTCTCAGCGCCGGAAGGCAACGTGGCGTTGGAATGGAGGGCTCAGCATTTGTTGGATCCCCTTCACACGGAAGTTCACAGGTATTTGGTGGAAGCACAAGTGGAAAGAATTACCGTGAGTTTCTCTTTAACTGGAAACCGAAAGGACCACGTATTAATGAACCCAAATATGACTATGCACACTCCTTTGGAGGTGCGAAGGGTGAGAATGCTTTCATGCACGCACGCGTAAGTGACCGCGTGGATGAATATGGAAATAAGCTTATTTTTGTGGAAGAGTTTCAATCGGACATGCACCAACCTATTTCAGCTGCTCTTAGAAAAGCGGAAAAGGAAGGAAAGAAAATTCCAAAGGAAGGGAAGTATTTTCCAAGATTGGATGTGGCTACGGCCAAATCAAATAAGTCGAACCTGGAACAGATGGCGAACATACAGCGGCAGATTGAACGTTTATTGGAAACCAATCCTCGATCCCCTAAATTGAAAAAACTTTATGAACAAAAGGAAATGATCAGGGGAATTGAAAGCGAAGCAGCGCAATCAGCGGGAAAAGGAACAAGCAATATTCCTGAAGGTCCATTTAAGAATTCACAGGACTACATGGAATTTGCAATTAAGTATTTGCTTCGCGTGGCAAAAGATGGTAATTACGATGGCGTGGCGTTTTCTACACCGGCGATTAAGAACCTGAAGATGACTCCTGGAAGCAAGGATTACCAAGGGAACATAATTGCGTATGGAAACATACTGAAGAATGCAATACAAAAAGCTAAGTCCAAAAGTGGGGCGGATTTGGTTGAAACGAGCATAGGCGCGAAAGTTGACAGACAAACTGGTCGCTATGGCTCCGAAGATGTAATGCAATACTTTGGTGTACCAGCATTGATGCTGAAAGGAAACACAAAGGCACTGGAGAAAATAAGCAAGGGACTTCCGGCTTACAAGGATGGGGGATTAACAGAAACCATTCCACCGGAAAAAGGACCTTTACCGTACGGCATTTTTAAAGATGTCGTGCCAACGCTATAGGGGAGATAGATGGCAAAGAATCCAAACAATAATATTGACAAGGCTTTAGAGGCATTGCAAGGTGCACTTGAACTTGATTCGGTGGGAACGGAAGTTCAATTGCCGGAGCAAGTAGTAGATTTTGAATCAGACGTAGAATTAACAGAAACACCGGACGGTGGGGCGGAGGTCAATTTTGATCCAAACGCACCCGTCGACCAATCACAAATTCCATTCGATGCAAACCTAGCGGAATACATCGATGAAAGTAAATCCCGCAAGTTCGCTAACGATCTTGTAGGATCATTCGAAGCGGACAAGGAGTCAAGGAAAGACTGGGAAGATACCTATGTTAAAGGACTTGACATGCTGGGATTCAAATATGAAAACCGCACCCAACCCTTCGAAGGTGCATCAGGGGTCGTTCATCCCTTATTGGCTGAATCTGTTACACAGTTTCAAGCCCAAGCTTATAAGGAACTTCTCCCCCCAAGCGGCCCCGTACGCACCCAAATAGTAGGCGCTATTACGCCTGAAGTACAGGATCAGGCAGAACGTGTAAAAGATTACATGAACTACCAGATTACAACGGTGATGAAAGAATACGATCCGGAAATGGATCAATTATTATTTTACTTACCATTGTCAGGTTCGGCATTCAAAAAAGTTTATTTCTGTCCAATCTTAAAACGCGCAGTGGCGAAGTTTATCTCTGGAGAGGACTGTGTTGTTAATTATATGTCAACGGATCTGGAAACAGCTGAAAGAATTACACATGTTGTAAGAATGACAAATAATGATGTACGAAAATTGCAGGTACAAGGATTTTATTTAGATGTTGATCTTGTAAGTGGGGATGTAAATATTTCAGAAGTACAGGAAAAAGTTAATGAGCTTGAAGGAGTTCAAAAGGAATACGCCAGCGATGATGATGAACACGAAATTTTAGAAATGCATGTGAATGCTGATGTTCCAGGATTTGAAGATCCTAAAGGAATTAAGCTTCCATACATTGTTACCATTGATAAGTACTCTTCCACTATTTTATCCATTAGAAGAAACTGGAAAAAGGAAGACGCCTTTTATCACAAGATTCAATATTTTGTACACTTTAAATTTCTCCCGGGACTAGGCTTTTATGGCTTTGGTCTAATACACATGCTTGGAGGGTTATCACGAACAGCAACAAGTGTTTTG
>Ga0255047_10001214_pt1 | contig 19194 bp, 20 predicted proteins | sample JV7_2_1_MG_FD_183640 | JGI IMG/M metagenome (GOLD analysis project Ga0255047, IMG submission 183640) | Seawater microbial communities from Jervis Inlet, British Columbia, Canada - JV7_2_1 | ecosystem: Environmental > Aquatic > Marine > Inlet | place: Canada: British Columbia | collected 2016-10-06 | reverse complement strand
TCCCCCCCTCTGTCTCATGTGCATATTGAGCAGCAAATGAGACCCTAGATAATAGCTCTCCCTGCATCTCTCCCCCTCTATTTTCTATTTGTTAATCAGCAGACCCCCACATAGTGAGCCCCCAATGAGAGCTCCTGTTAGTCGATTCCCCCACACCTCACATTTAGGAGGGGGAGGGCAGACAGGGCATTTAATAGATGAGAATAATACACTCATCTGAGATTGACAAGATTCTAAATTGTCAACCTGCTCTGATCTGCATCTGGTGAGATGTTCGCTCATTTTATGGTGTTCTCTAGAATATCCCTCAGCACGTTTCTCAGCTCTAATGAGTCTATCCATCACGCTGATAAAGTGATCTCGAGTTAATCCTATGAGGGGCTCTCTGAGAGTGCAGCCTGCAGGAATCCTGATAGGTATGACATCCTGTATTTTTTGATCTATTTGGGGTGTGGATGGGCAGGGTACACGTGTTTTTTTACCTGCTGCATCAATCCAAAAACCATGAGAGGCAGAGGCCGCAAAAATTACACTGATCAATGAATATCTGAGCATATCACCCCCATGGCCTATCTAGAAATCTCTGTATATCCTCGACCTCTTCAGAGGTCTCCTCATCAGCCTGTGTCTCAATCTCATCAGCACGTCTATCAGATTCAACCTGATCATGTTGATTCTGTTTTTTTCTCCTGATGATCTCAGCTGAGAGACCTGCTGTGAGGAGAGACCCACCCACAATAGACCCAGAGCCACACCACCACAATAAAAACGCAGATGTGAGCACCACACCCCCAGCTATATAATAGAGGTGATGAGTTTTTATTTTCACCTCTGCCCTCTCCAATAACAGGGGTGGAGCCCGCCAGCAGGTGTCTCTAGCACAACCCCATTCTCATCAGGATATTTAGGGAGTAATTGCCCACAGAATGCAGCTTGATTTGTTGCGTCTGTTTTAACAATCACACCATTTACCAGCGACACGTTGACGATTTGCTCAGAGCTGTGAGCAAATGGGATTTTCAATTCGCAACGCCCACCCAAACAGAGAACCAATTGATCCAATTCAGAATGAGTCACAACACACCACGCACCCGAATCAGTGCACACATCTCCCACCGCGTGAGTGTGCCCCACTTTGCTGTAAAGAATCACCATGATATAGCTCCTATTTATAGTTTAGTAACGATTAATAATTCAGAGTAAATGTTTCCTGAGCCTGCGAATGGTCGCGCCTCAACCGATATTCCGCTATATGTTGAGTTGTACCAATAATTCCCCGAGCCATAAACGCAATAGCATTGGAACTCGGCGAAGGTTCCCCCTGCCGTAAAATAAAAATCCAATCCAATTGTCTGGGAATACCCCTTAGTATTTACAGTCTCAACGCAATAGCTGCCCGGATTCCAATATTGACTCTGGCTGTCTAATAACTGTGAATGGGCATAGACTGTTGTATCTAAACCATTGGTATTAATGCTGCCACCCAAAAGAAAATTATTGATATAACCCACAGTTCTGGACCCTGCCCCCATTCCGCTAAACTCCTGTGAGACAGAGGATTGAGAGGACAGACGATAATGGAATTTATACGTACCAGCTGGAAACAGTCCGCCCGATCTAACGGTATCAACTAGGACTGTTCTCTGTGGATTGAGTAGGAGACTCAGCAGTCCCCCCACATACCCCTTAACGTCAACATTCTTATTATACTGAATAAATTGCTCTGTACCTCCCCCGCCTCCACCAGCTGCAACAGGTTGCCAATCAGAAGAGGCGGACTGATATGTGAGCACCTGCCCGTCCGTAGGTGCCCCCGAGATGTCGCTCAAATCGGATAATTTATCTATTAATTTATGACTCATTTGACTACCTCACTCTCAAATAGTTTATTTTTCATAATACCTCCCAGCCATAGGGGTATGCATCCACCAGGGTTACCCCACTGAGTGGAGTGGTCAACACTAGGGAGGAGGCCCCATCTATTTTATCACTCACATTTGCATTAATTGTGAGAGTACCTGTGCCACCTGCCAGATCATATCTGATTTTAAATCTCACACTCCCCCCCACAGTGCCTGCTGAGGTTGCGTCTAGATTGGCTATTACATTTGAAGTGGGATCACAGCTGTAGTGATTATCATGTGAGGCTGTGAATGTGCCTGAGCTGCTAGCCACAAACTGAAAACCCCCAGCTGCGCCTGTTGCACCCTGTGGGCCTGTTGCACCTGTTGCACCCTGTGCACCTGTTGCACCCTGTGGGCCTGTTGCACCCTGTGCCCCAGCGGCTCCTGTGGCCCCAGCGGCCCCTGTTGCACCTGTTGCACCCTGTGAGCCTGTTGCACCATCAGAGCCATCAGCCCCAGCGGCTCCTGTGGCTCCTGCGGCCCCTGTTGCACCTGTTGCACCCTGTGAGCCTGTTGCACCCTGTGAGCCTGTTGCACCCTGTGCACCTGTTGCACCCTGTGCACCATCAGAGCCATCAGCCCCAGCTGCACCCTGTGCACCTGTTGCACCCTGTGGGCCTGCTGCACCCTGTGAGCCTGTTGCACCCTGTGCACCTGTTGCACCCTGTGGGCCTGTTGCACCCTGTGCACCTGTTGCACCCTGTGTGCCTCCCAGCAGGGCTGTGTGAGAGATATTATTAACCCCTGCGCCTAGATTAATCTCTGCTGTGGCTGCATCTGTGAGATTTACCGCTGATGTGTAGCTGGCTGAGGCTGATGGATAATTTAGATGGGTTGCTGGGTTGCTCAGGTCAAAATTAGGATTAATTACAACATTATGCACAGCACTAGCGCGGCCTATATTGGCCTGAGTGGCTGTGTTGTGTGTAGCTCTGATTAAAAAAGTTCCTGTGCCTATATTGCTATCCCCCTCTGCAGCTATCTGCCCATATGCATCTCCATTGTTACCAATCCCATTAAATGTTTTATGATTTCCGTTATGCATGGAGTTGCCCAAAACAGTGCACTCTAGCCCATGCCAGACCTGTATAGAGCTATTCCATGCTGAGATGATCTCATTATTTACAACAGTATTCCCCTGCCCACCTACAATGAGAATCCCATTGTTAGCCGCCTCCTCTATAATATTAGAGTGAATCTGCACACGCTCACAGCCATCAGTGCCAGAGTATGACCCAGCGGCCAGATAGATTCCACTCTCTAGCGTTCTATAGGTTTTATTGTTTGTGATTCTGCCCTGCACACAATCCTGTATACGTAGACCCCTCAGGCAATACTCCACAAAACAGTTAGAGACCTGAATCTCTACCCCTGCCCTAATTCGAGCAGCACCCCCATTTGATGTGTTTGCACCCGACCACACTAGAGCCTGATCTGTTTGGTTTTTTGACCCATCATGATCAATCACATTTCCATTAGACCCACAGCGCACAAACCTCACATCATCAACCACAACATTATTACACGTTTTTGTATATATTCCATATTTTGCGGTATCAATGGTGAGAGATCTAAACTGTAAACCTCCCCCCTTCCACTCCATATAGAAACAATCTGAGGAGAGAGAGCCTGCTGTGATGGTTACCTCACCCCTAGAGGCTCCCACAATAGACAGAGCCCCCAACCAAGGAGTGCTGTCAGGTGTGTTGTGTGTATAGGTTCCAGCCTGTAAAAAAATAGTGGTGTTGATAGATGTATTTTGAACCGCTGCCAGTGCATCTGCAATTGTCACAAATGGACGATCAACAGAACCTGTGGCTGAGTATGTCACACCAGAATAATCCCTATTTGCGTCTACAAACAGGGTTGAGGTGGCTGGATAATTCTCAGCTGTGTTATCCATCTGATCAATTTTAGAGGAGGTGACAGATCCCCCCATATCCTCATTTATCAGGAGGTGATCTCCCACCTCCCATGAGATCGACTGATATGAGCCAGCTGTGGATATGAGATAAAAATCACCTCTAATTGCTGTGGAGAGGTTGGTGGGGTTAGTGGGATCAAACACCCCACGATAAACCAACCCACCCACCAGATAGGCCATAGCCGCTGAGAGTGAGGCTGGTGAGATGGCTGAGTCTGTTAGCGCCCCAGCTGTCACCTCTGCCTGAGTGGCAAACCTAAGAACCCCCAGATTGGCATCAGTGGCCGCGTTTGGGCTTGTAGTGTATTGGGTAGACATCTCTTATCTCCTATCTATTAAAACCAGCAATGAACAGAACCTCTGCTCCTGCTGTGGGTTTTTTATAGGCAATAGTATCTACACTAGCCTCTAGTGTCACCAGGTCATCACTCCACACAGAGCCCCCTGTGATGGCGATCTCATTGGTGGTGGGGTCTGTGACTAGTGTGAGCGCTCGATATTTTAAATAGCCTGTAGACCACCCCTTGTTTATCATTGTTAGAGATGCAAATTTTAGACCTGCTGCACAGGCCGCGCCTGAGACTGTATCTAAAAAATCAGCAGAGGTTAGATTATTCCAATCTGCATTCGCTATGGAGGTGGCATTGAAACAGGCTCTTAATTGACCTGTGGCTATAGGATTACTGAGTTTTAGAGACATCTGATTTATCCTCTGTTTTTTTTGATTTTTTCATTTTAGCTGCAACATTGCCGCCCACAATAAATAAAAACAGACTATCAATGGCTGTCAATATTGTATGATCAGCTTTACCCATAATAGAGAGGGTGATGATGCTGATGAGGGCTGCATAAAACGCGGCCATTTTGCGACCGCCTAAAAATTTCAACATACAATATCCTCACTCAGTAGCCTGTAAACATATGCAATATTTTGGATGTAGCGTTTGCGTGTGATAACACCCTCAAATGTTGACCCCTTGGGCCCCTCTCCTCTAGCATTGCCCTCGATGGTGGTCACATATCCCTCATCATCTGGGGGTGTGATCACTAAAGCAATATGCTGCCCATAATGGTATTTAGATCTGATAGATTTTGTGGTGGTAGTCCAAACTGTGAGGATATCACCCTGTTTGATATCACCCACCCCTCTAGATCTAGATGAGCCTGCCCAATCTCTGTACATACGATAACAGGAGGGAAATGTTTTCTTTCTCATTGTTCTGGTGGTGTGTAGTCCATAGCACCAGCTCACAAACGCTCCACACCAGCTGAATGAGTCTCTAATGTATGGGTGAGGTGAGCTGAGATCTGATGCATCTGCAGAGCTCCACCCTAGCCCATCCACACCTCTGATATATTTATCAATCTCAGGGGAGGGCTTGCCAGGTGGGGGCTCTGTGATTTTTTTAGCCCACTCACTCTGAGCACGCTTAACAGCTGATGAGGCCGCCTCTGATGTGGGAACATTTAATCTATCTGAGAATGGCTGAACATATGTAGAATCCAGATTGAGAGAGACCTCACCCAGAGCTCTCTCAGCTCTCCTGAGATTCTCTAGGGCTCCTAATAGCTGGGCCTCTAATTGTTTTTTTGTCATGCTCACATATACTCCTGTGGTGTACCACTGCCTAATATATCATTATTTTGATCACCCATGAATGATTCATTTTGATGAGCTGGGGCAGCGTTTAAAAATGTGGTGGGTTGAATATCTCCATTGATCACACTCACCCCATGAGCTGAGGAGAATGTGACCTGATCATTATTGATAGATGAGATTGTGAGGGTGGTGATATTATCCTCATCAGCCAGAGGGAGATAATCCACCACATCACCAGCACTGAAAAACGCCACATCATGCACAGCCCCTCCATCTCGATCATAGAGCGCGTATGTGTTTGCATACATCTCTAGAACAGTGGGAGAGATCACAGCTGAGACTCTGGCTGAGGCATTATAGCCCACCACCTGCTCATTTAGATGTAGGAGCTCTAGAGTACACCCCTCACCCATCAGATCCTGATCAATAGCTCTGATCATGGCTACTGAATTGGTGATACCATACTCATCACCATACCCTTTATAATGGTCTGAGGTGACACCCCAATATGAGCCCAAATCAGTGTAGATGGATTGACCTGTGCCTATGGCCCCTCTCCACAATCTGAGAGGATTGGAGAGCAATCTAAAAAGGCGGCTATACACAGTTTTAAAAAATGAGAGGATGTCAGCATATGAACGCCCAAAATCCTCACCCCTCACCCCATATAATTTGAGGTTGATTGATTTTTGCTCATCTCCATATCTAGTGATCGCCTCTTGATTATTGAAGATTTTAGGTGAGCCCCACTCCTGAGTGAGTGGATCATAGTCATATTCAATTTTAACCTGTGTCACTATGTCTTCATAAATGGAGGACGAGAGAGGGGGATCACTCAGCCATGATGAGGCATCTGTGAGTTGCCCTAGTGTTCTAGTAGTCTGCTCTAGGCCTATGGGTACAAGAGACAACCTAGAGCGACCTGTTAAAACATCTCTCCTCATAGTCAGCACAGCCCCCATAGATTTTAAAATAGGGTCTATTATCTCTCTGGGGTTGAGGTCTGCACTGCTGAGGGATGAATCAAATGTATCAATCCCACCCATTGTATTAAACGCTAAAAATGAGTTTTCATCAATGTTGTCTGAGTGAATATTGAGCCCCACCCCACCTAGATCATATGCACCATTCACACTCCCACCCCCACCACTCTCTAACAGTCTCAAGATGGCCTCCCCTGCTGTTACTCCCTCATATCTATCAGCCAGAGAGATCACACATCTATCAAATGTGGCCCAATCTCCAAATGATACATTATTCTGATTTAATCCGTTCATATCCAAATGTAGATTATAACCCACAATAACAGAATCATAGATAACAGTACTCTGATGAGTGACCCTATAAAATTGTGTCCTCTCCTCTCCCTCTGCTCTGTCATAATATCTAACCTCCACAGTGTAAATCTCAGAGCCTGCTGATGATGGGAGATTGAGAGCACTCTCAATGAGAATCACAGGCTCAAATAATTGATAATAGGCTAGTGAGGGCCCTCTGATCTCAAATGATTGAGATGATTTTTGAGGCCCTGTGTTTTCATATGATGCAGTGCCACCCCTCCCCCCTCCTCTATGATGCTCACCCACCCTCACAGGCTCTGTTGGGTACTCATCACTATCAATAGACGTAAAATCATAGCCATAATGAAATCTTGTGGGTGCATCCATACTGCTAGTGAAGCGGCCCCCAGAATCATATTTAGATGGAGATGCAGAGGGTGGGGCCCACATTCTAAATGATCTAACAAATGAAGCCCAATCTGTCCAAAATACACACCCAGCCCCTAATTTTTGGTGTACTAGCGTTTTGATGGTCAACCTCTCCCCATCACCTGCAGGGGCTATATACCACCCTGAGAATCCACCTGAGAGCCCCTCATGAGTGGTGGGCATATTTGCATATGATGTATCTCTAAAAACTTTAGGCCACACCTGCACACCAGCAGGGAGAGAAAATCCCTTAACCTCTGTTCTCCCTCGATGGATGGTCTGATAATGATTGTATGCATAAGGGGCTGATGCATTTGACCATGTATAACTAGTCACGTCCTGCCCACCTGCATCTAGTGTGAATGTATCTGCACTCACATAGGAGCTCTGAGACACTGAGAATGATGCATATCTAGGGTGTGTATAGATGGGGTTACCCAATGAATCCAATAGATCATCATCTAACATTTGATGGATGGGCTCAAAAACATTGAACACTGTGGGGCTGAAATATTCAGCTAAAAATGAGTAGTCTATGGCTGAGTATGTACCCCACTCAACATGAGCCCCAGCACCTGCTGTGAAATAATGAAAACCATGTAATAGCCCGCTCTGCTTACCTCTCACACTGAGCTGTGTATCTAACAGCGCTGAGAGGGGTGTGAGGGTGATCTGAATATCTAGCCCATCATTAGTAGGTGTTGACTCAATAAATCCATTAATCAGCTCTATATAATCAGATACTGTGTTCTGATCAGGTCTCTCAACAGCACACCAGAGGGAGGCTCTGCGGCCTCTAAATGTGGTTAACCCTGTGGTGATCTCTGGTGTACTCACCCCATCGAGGGTGATCACATGAGCCTGAATGGGAGATCCCCCCACACCCCTCTCAGCTAGTGTGATGGTGTTTGATGTGGCTGAGGTGGCTGTGAATGTTTCAGCCCCCAGATGCATCAATCTAGGGTATGAGAGAGAGGATAAATCTGATTGAGTTGAGACAATGATGGGGGCTGTGTCTGTGTGGGTGAGATCTGTGCTGATTTTGGATGAGACCACTGTGGATCTGAGGCCAGCTCTATCAAAGATCACATGAGGATCATTCACACCACCTGTTTTATTAATCCCTAATGTGATGGTGAGTGGGTCATAATCTCCCACCCCGCCTGCTGGGTCTAGGCGTGCTGAATAATGGCCTAATGATGTGATGGATGGCTCATATTGATAGGAGATTAACCCTCCTGTATCTATATGAGTGCTGAGATTAGAGCCCACAGGTGAGGGCCCTGAGTAATATCTGATATTGAGCCCTGCAATCTCTAAAACAAACACGCGCCTGGCATGATCAGCAGTGATACTCATATGACCTCCATTATATCAACACTCACCATAACAGCCCCTGATGTGGTTAATCGTAAAATGAGCACATCCCCCCTATTGGCTAGAGGGATATAGAGGGGTCTAGGTTGGGTGGGGGCTCCATAGCCTCCTGAGGGTGGCTCATATAGCTCAAAACCACTAAATGTCTGTTGGAGGGTTGATGTGCTCTCAGCTCCATTTTGCTCAATGTGTTGTGGGGCTGTAAATACACAGCCTATATCAATGAGGGTATTTGAGAAGTCGAATAAAAATGCAGAGATTGAGGGGTGTGTTGCTGAATAGCCCACAGCTGAGAATTTTAGAACATAGGCCAGATGTGTACTGAGCCCAGATGTACTGATAAATATCCTGTGATCCTCTGCTGATGAGCTGTTGACTATGTATCTACCCCTATCAATAGGATCATCCCCCACATATGCTGCTGTGAGCTGATCACTGATCACATTGCAATGAGTCGACCCTAGAATTTTAACCCCAGCCAGCTGATTAACCTGATTGAGCGTGTGATCAACCCCGCCTCCTGTCACAGGTACAGCTGTTTTAATAGCCTCTGGGCTGAGGGGGGGAGAATAGCGTTTGATGAGTGTGCTCATTAGGGCCCCCAAATAGATAGAGATGTGATGAGTGGGTCTGTGCCTCCATTATCAGGGATGGCCAGCCCATCAGATCGAGTGACACCCATTTTATATAGAGGTATAGAGCCCTGATACTCACTCAAAATATAGGGGATATTCAGAGTGTAATCAGACCACCCACTTGATGAGATGGTGACCTCTTGCCCACATACATAAATATCAAATGGTGATGAATAATTGATCACATAGAGATGCACACTGAGCTGATAGCCTGCAATCCTAGACCCATCAAATACATATGAATGAGCAAGGGTGGCATCAGCAGCCCCAATACCCAGCCCCTTAAAACCCTTGTTATAAATGGGTGATGATGTGGGTAAATGAAAACCTGTTTGAGTGACACCCAGCGCGGCCCAATTGAATAAAACACGCGGCCTATTTTTGAGAGTAATAATATTCACTCTCAGCCTGTGCATCAGTCGAGATGATAGGGTTTTATCTGGGGCCATCTGCCCAATCCCCACAGGGGTTAAATAATCAGAGCCCCTCTGAGCTTGTGTAGTGGGGAGGGGTGAGCTTAATCTAGACCATAGACCCATGAGAGACTCAATGGTCATGCCAGAGCCTGTGCCTGTGCATGAGATGATCACCTCAGCATACAACACCAGAGGATCAATGGTGGTGATGGTCACATCTATTTTTTCATTGCCTGCTGTGATGGTGTGGGTGGTTGAATAGGTCACCCCATCATGAATCACCTGCACCAATATTGAGCCTGTTCCTGTTGTTCTCACATAGAGGCTGAATATATTATGATGTGTGCTCATGATAGGCACACGCCATCTAGATATATTAGAGGCTGATGAGGTCTGATATATCCCAAACTGCCCATCTGGGTAGGAGTGAGCAAACAGACCCCCACCACCCATCTCAGCATGAGAATAATTCAGGGATTGCCCTGCTCTATTAAACTGCTGAGAGTAGATTTTAGCCCCTGAGATCACCAGATCACTATCTGGCAGCACAGGAGGTGAGGTGAATGAATTGCTCATGATAGGTGCTCAATGGTGATGATGATGGGCACACGTTTTTTAATTCGAGTGGGATACACTAGATCATAGGTCTGCCCACTGATCATGCTGCCTCTGATTCTCCCCCTCTCACCATTCATCTCAGATGTGTATAATAGGTCATAGGCTGGCTGTGATGTGTTGATAGATGCTGTGATGAGTGACCTGCGACTATCGCCCCACTGTTGATAAAAATTGATCCTCTCACCCTCACCCACATATTTAATAAAGTGATCTGTATAGTGTCTATATAGGTCTCTCTGATCAGCTGATGCATCTAGATGGAATCTGATGGAGCTCTGATTGTATGATCCTAACATATTGGATGTATAGCCCCCTCCCAGCTTGCGTCTAGAGCTAGTGACCTGTTGGATTTTCATGTGGTGGTTTTCAACAGGTCGAGAGGGGATCAACACCCCACCCATATAATTATCAGCTGTGATCACTGACCATGTGCCAGAGGCCACTACACTCTCAGACCCTGTGAATCCTAATCTATCCCTGAATGTGGTGGAGCTCCACACTAGAGAGCCTATGGATGTGAGATATCTCACCTCACATTTACCCTCATCATTAATCAGCCATCTCAAATTGGGATTAGCCACATGAATTTTATGCAGATACTCTAGGCAGGTGGTTGAGTAGATATCATCAGCATCACCCTCAGCCCCTCTATCTCTCATCAATACAATAATATCTTGAGTATGGCTCTGAGCGTTTGGGGTTTTAAATGTGTTATATGGGGAGGCTGTTTGAGTGATGGTTAAACGCTCACCTCTATAGGCGCCCCTCACCCAATTGAGGTCTGCAGTGACACTAAATTGACCTGCATCAAACGCACTGTTATAAATGGAGTCATTAAACCCAAAAGGAAATAATGTGGATGAGCTAGATGTGAGGTTAAACGCCTCATCACAGGTGAATTTAATTCTATCACTAGATAACAAGCTCACATCCCAGATCCCAAAATTAGCAAGGGTGGATGTCTGATATTTTAGATTAACTCCTGTGATGGATCCTCTCCCATTTAAAAATGATAATCCATCATCATAGAGCCCCTCCCCAGCTGAGAACGCGGGCATAGCCACAGCATGACCCCCATGGGTGAACACTGTAACACCTGACCATGATCGAGCGTTAAACTCTGTTAATAATCCAAATGTAGGTGCAAAATCTAAACCTGGCATCATGTACCCCTCAATCTAGGTGATCCGCGCCTATCTCTATTAATCTCTCTGGTGATGGTGTTAGTGAGTGCTGTGAGTGCACCCTGTTCTGTTGAGTATACAGTACCCATTGAGATATTAAAAATCATGGGGCTCTCCCTCTGTGCTGTGTCTCTCTGAGGGGCTGTATCTGTGAGAGGAGACCCCAGAGGAGACACACCCCCAGATGATCCACCACCACCACCCCCACCACCCACAGCAGCACTAGTGATGGCAGCAGCACCAGCCACACCTAAAAATGCAGCCGCTGCTTTTCCATGCATGGCGGCCCCAACAAAATTACTCATGGCCAGATCTTTCAGGGCTCTAGCCCCCTCCATCAGAGCCTCAATAGTGGCCTGCCTCCCTAGTGCATCCATCGAGCCTTTTAGGCTCTCAGCTATTGATTTACTTGTCCATATGGCATCAGCAGCAGCCGCCGCAAATGATTTACCAAATGCACCAGCAGCATCCCCAGCCCTCCTCATGATTGCATCTGATTGAGCCTGTAATTTATTTTGAGCGTTCAAAACATTTTGAGCCTCAGCTTTTCTGAGATCATCTAGTTTTTTATTTTTAGCTGTCTCCTGATCAATGAGTTTATCATTGAGTGATTCTAGCTCTGAGATATAGATCTCCTCAGCTATGAGCTGCTGAGTGTGGTTATCACCTGCCAGCCTCTGTGCCTCTGAGTATCTATGTTCAATGAGGGAGATCTCTGCATCTGTGCCTGTTTGAGTGTTTTTAATCACCAGCTCATTGAGTTTAGCCTGATCAGCTAATATCCTGAGGGCTGCTGCCTCATCCATTTTTTGACGTGCAATATTTAGAGCCATTCTCTGAGCTAGTCTAGCCCTGTGCTCCTTTGCTCTAGTGGCTCTATCCTGTTTTTGTTTGAGCCTCTCAGCCTCCCTCAATCTGGCTATCTCGACCGCTGCATTTTTTTCAGCCAGGGCCACCTGATCAACCGATTTAATATATTTATCATTCTCACTCACAAATGATTTCAGCACATCTAGAGCCATATCATTAATTTTTAATAATGAGATTTTTGCTTTAGTCTCAGCGTTTAATTTAGCCTCAGCCTGTGCCAGATCATTAGTTTCTGAGGTCTGTATTTTTAACAGCTCAATGGTTTTTCTAATCTCTATCTGTTCTTTCCCTTTTGTCAAGAGAGCCTCTTTAGAGGTCTCCTCGAGCTCTAGATTTATTTTTGCGGCCTCTGCCATGGGGGCCATTGCGGCCTTATATGCATCAGAGATCTTTTTAACTGTTGCATGATGATCCTCTGTTGCCTCAGTTAAATCTCTCTGAGCAGACTCTATTTGAGATGTGCCATATGCATAATTAGTCATGCTGGGCCTCCCTCGTTTTAACTCAGCATCATGGTCAGCATGAGCCTCTGTTAAATCCATTTGAGCCTCTATCAATTTCATAAATGATTTAGTCGTTTTCTCAGCCACTTTTTGAGCTAGCTCTTTAGAGACCTGAGCTCTCATGTTCACATCTATAAAATGCTCTAAAGCCTCATTAACAGGTAAGATCCCCTTTTCACTCAGAGCCTCTAATTTTCCTGTCATATCACCAGAGGCCGCCTGCACAGCCTCAATCCTATTCTCAGCCTCTAGAGCAGCCCCAGAGATCTGTTTAAAAGCCTGATAGAGAGCATACAGAGCACCTAGAGCAGCACCAATGGGGCCAATGAGAGACAGCATCCCAGCAGCTCCTCCCTTGCCTAGCTCACTAAATCCCCCCTTTAGATCTCCCACAGATGAGAGGAGACCACCAACACCCTCACCCAGCCCCCCAAATCCCTCAGCCATCTGTTCATTAGATGAGTCAACCATTGTGCTCATAGTTGAGAACGCCTCACCCACATCACCTGCCCCCGCCTTTACTCCCTCAATCTGCCCCTCTACCTCCTCCTGTCCTGTGAGATTTATCTCTATGTCAATTTTTCCTCCTTTAGCCATGATCCACCTGCCTCATTTTAATTTTGTTATCACGTTCTAGAGATGCATTATGCAGAACATACAGAGCATCTAATAGAGCTGGTGTGGGATTTTTTATAACGTCAGATATGTTGATGATTTTGGCTGAGTGTAGATGATAATATTTTATCACTGTGCTCATCTGATTGATAGACGCAACAGGGCAGCGCCTAAAACGCTCCTCACTCCACTCATCCCCACAATCAGGGGCTATCCTATATGCAGGCACATACACCCCAAGCTCATCAACCTGAGCATGAGGGAGGCCCTGTTTAAACCCTCCTCCACAGTCACCTCTGAGCGTTCTGAGTTTTGGAGTGTTCATACATTGCTCACAGTGCCATGAGCGCCCACCTGCATGAGCACTCCATATGGAAAATTCTAGATCTCTTTTTTTTTATCACCTAACAGACTAAGCCGCTGGATGTGGCACACCAGCTCTATAATGGCTAGCTGTCTATGATTCTCAGGTCTAATATTTTGGATGATCTCAAATGGTGAGCCCTCAGCCCCTACTATCTCGACTAGAGCAGATCTCACTAGCTCATCATAACACCTAGATAGATATTGATCATATTGAGCCAGAGCAGATCTCTCAGCTAGAGTTAGAGCATCATGCCATCTAGCACGCTCCTCTAAATCAGTGGGTTTTTGATTGCTCAAAAACATCCCTAATTCAGATCGAGTGTGAGCCCCTGCATTGATCTCTGTTTGTTCTCTCTCATGAGCTGATAATGGTTTGATTATAAACTCAGTAGCATCATCACCTATGGAGACCCCAGAGAGGTCACCTGTTGAGAGATATGTTGATCTAGCCTCTTCATCACATGATACAGATTTATCACAGGTGATCCAAACACTGATCTGTATATCTGCACTGAGAGCAAATGATAGAGCCATATTAGATGCCTAGACCCATTCTGAATGGGCTGTTTTTACAAACACCAGATCCAACATCACCCCCAAAACGGCCCTGAGCATATGAGAGGTTTTGCATGACTAAATCACCACTCACATCATAGGCTGTGGGATCTGCTGTGAGATAGGCTGAGGGGATTAAAAACCCACACCCTAGCCCATCACCTGTGGGGCCTGTGCCTATCATGAGCTGCCTGCTCACCTGATCTCTGAAATCATTTTTAACTGTTGAGAGAGGAGAGCTGAGAGAGAGATTAGCCACAACAGCCACATCCGACACCTCCATATCACTCATCCCTAGAACAGAATCACTCACCCCCACAGGAGTTAGTGTGTTGGTAACAGTCAAATCAAATGTATCTGTGTTAGCCACCACACGCCCTAACTCATCCCCTACATTTCCTACCAGATCTGTGGTGGTGGTTGGGGCTGATGCACTCAAGACAGCATATGAGGCTCTAAAGTGTTGGGCAGCACCATTTAAAAACACAGGCTCAATGGGGCCTAATGTCAGACCTGTGGAGTAAAGAGAATCATCATGATCATCAATAATAAAAGCGCTTGTATAGATAAACTCAGCAATTGCTCGCCCTCCTGTGAGTGAGATTTTCATAGAGGACATTTTACAGCCAAATGCATATGATCTAAAATTAACTCCATCAATTCTGAATGTAACAGAGTGTTTGACAGCACCTGAGGCTGTGCCTGTGGGTGTGTAAAATGTCTCCATAGGTTGGAGGGTTATTGGTGAGGCAAATGAGGAGATTGCAGGGCTGATGCCTAGGGATGTGCCCAGCCCACCTCGATCATTAGAGGTCACCGCTGAATATTCAGCACGCCCCCCAATTAGAGAGCTGACCACCCCCCCCACAGGCCACTCTGTTTCATCTGTGGGAACCAAGACATTTACTGAGGTGACAGCCACAGAATCTCCTGTGGTTCTGCCTGCTGTGACTCGCTTAAACCCAGCCCCTAACAACAGGCCCAGACCTGTTGCATCATAGGTGTTAGCAGAGCTGCCCAATGTGGTGAGATCAATTTTAATTGAAACATCTCCTGTGCGTTTTTGGAGTCGATCTGACCCACTCCACACAGTGTCTAACTCAGCCTGATAACCAAATGGGCCATCTCTCAGAATAGGTCTCTCATTCACAGGGGCAGCACCTGGGATAACCACAGGATCTCTCTCAGCAGGTAAACTGAGATATGTGAGCCCTGATGGGGATGGTATACCATTTGCATCTAGAGACCCAAATAAGGTCTCAGCAGCTATTGAACATGATCTATGGGTTACGCTCATAATTAATCCTCTAAATATAATAGGTCAAATGGGATTCTCAGGATAAGAGCTCTCTGCTCTCCCCCAGAATCTAAAACTGTATCCACACCAGCAGCCCCCACCACTAATGAAACAACACCTGTGATGGAGCTGTCATAATTGGGGCCCTTTAATGTGTTGATGAGGGCTGATGTGTCCTCAATCATCATCCTGTCTAGATAGCCTCTATCCTGTGGAGTATCATAAAAAACTCTCACCTCTAAAGTAACTCGTTTTCTAGTTGATATCCCCAACTGTCCATCATCAATAGGCATTGATATAGGGAGGAGCTCAAACAGTCTATTAGTATGAGCCATGTTATCTAGATCTAGGGTGTATCCTGAGGCATCTCGGATAGCTACAAAACCATGATGTGAATCTCTTTTAGGTAGAATAGACTCTATCTGGGTGTTGAGGTGATCGAGTGATTTAGAGATGCCCTTGCTCATTTGAGGTTACTCTTCATATTTTCTGCAATTGCATCAATTATAATCGATTCCTCTTTTTTTGTTAACCCTATAAATGGTCTCTCCTGATGTACATAATAACCATAATGGCTAGAGGCTGGCCCAATCCCCACCACAATCTGAGTGAGGGTGCTTTTGAGTACTGTGAGAGATGACATAAGGGCCCCACTCAGGATCAAGTCAACCTCAGCCGTTTGCCCTCCCCCTCCTCTGGTTCTGCGTCTAGATAGGTGTTTATATTCCCTGTACCCCTTTTTCTGAGGGTACATCATAGAGAGCCCAGTTCTAGATCTCACCCCACCCTTAGGCTTTAATCGAGCCCCTTTAAATGGAATATAAATTTTATTAGTTGAATAAGTTTTAAATGGTTTATTCTCACTAGATATCCCCTTCATTGTTCTCATTTTAATGAGGGTGATGATATCTAGACCCACCACCAATGAGTCTTTAGCTGTCCAAGGGAGAGGCACATTGAAGGTGGTTTGAACATTTACATTTATTTTTTGGCTCAAAACCTCATCCCCCTCTTGATCTCAAATGTGGTCTCATAGGCTGTGGGTGTTCTGCCTGTAAATGATGCTCTAAAATCAGCACGTTTAGACCCAGACTCTCTAATATTCTCCTCACCCTCATCAAGTACACCATCAGAGTTTAGATCTAAGTCAACTGTTCTGAGTGTGAGATTGAAGAGGTTAATAGCCCTCTCTCTCATCCTCTCAGACTCATCATATTTAGATACAGATTCATAGATGATGGAACATGATAAAAATGCATGAGCCTGCAAAAATGAATCAGCATTAAATATATCATCTTCATCTCTCCCCCTCTCAGTTAACACATCTCTGAGCATTAATTCTAATTCATCCTGAGCTGCCCTCACCTGTGGATTAAATGATGATTGTCTTCTAGGAACCATATCAGCTAATTGAGGAAATTGAGCACAGAGAGCATCATGATTTAGTCCTGTGTTAAAGGGTCTAGGGGTGACCTTTAACAAACCCTTTTGTAGTCTGTTAACTGTTGAGGTTCCTAGATCCTCCACATAGGAGACTGTATATGGAACCTGAGCACTCGCAGCAGTAACTGTGAGGGCTGGGGCTGTGGTGTACCATAAACAAAATTGTAGGGTGGCCGCGCTGCTCAGATCAATCTCTCTTGAGAGGGGATCTGATAAAATGGCTGTGGTTCCCTCGATTCTGATCACAGTGACATTATAAATAGAATCTCCATCTGTGATGAGATACGCTGGGGTCTGATCTGATTTTAATCCTGTGACCTGATTATTGATGGTGAGGGTGCGTCTATCATTGCCCATAGCTGACACAGTAATATCAGCCCTCCCCTGAGTCATTGCACCTGTAACCACAGGAGAGACCACAAATGAGGCCTCAGGTGTGCCTGTGATGGGCTTGGGTGCATACCACTCAAACAAATAATCTTGTCCTGTAATCGCTTTTTTCATCATTTAGCCCCTGCATTTGCTTTTGAGATATCCCTAGATTTAGCCAGAGGGAGACCTGCTGCTTTTATGAGCCCCTGTGAAGTGGCTGAAAAATTATGTCTACAATTATAACCCCCTCCACTCGATCTCACACTCAAACCAGATCCATTATTTAATTTAGAGATCTGTTGATCTGTCAAAACCTTGCCAGCTAGAGCCCTGCAAAATGCTCTAGTGATCCCATCAATAGGCCCACTGTATAGATAGTGATCGAGGCCAGCAGCAGCCCCAGCATCATGCATGATCACTCTCCCAAATGAGGTGAGTTTTGTTCTAGCCTCTGTGAGCTGTCTGCCTGTGGATTTTTTCAACCTAGATGAGAGAGCCCCTATGATTAAATCTGAGCTGTCTCCATAGGCCATCATAGTTAGTGAGTCACTGATGGCCCTCTGTGTATCTGGGATGATCAGCTGATTAAATACAGCGTCCACTGTGCGGCCCTGAATTGCACTCACAGCAGGGCTCACTAGACTCATATCAAAATCAGGGGCAGAGGCCTGCATCACATTCAGAACTGATTCATAGATCTCTAATTGAGCACCACCAAATGAATCAACAGCATCACCCATCCCATTAGCCATGATAAATGCTCTCAGCTCATCAGGTGATAGATTGAGCAGTGCCTGAGGCATCCCCATATCTAGAGCACCCCTCACAGCATCAGCCAGAGCCTCATTAGATTTAGAGATAGCTCTGTTGAGTGATTTAACAGCCCTCACCTCAGCTCTCAGCTGATCACGTCTAGCTCTCAGCAGAGGTCTCAGAGGTGGGGTGGCTGTTTTAGCCTGTTTATTGAGATCCTCAATAGCGATCTCATCAGCATCAGCACTCTCAGCAAATGTGATGTGTTGGTGTCCACAGGCACAGCCCATCATTAACCCCCATCATCGAGGTATTAGGCTAATAGATCAGAGACTAAATAGCCAAATTGAGGTACAATGATTTTATCTTGATAGACGTGCTCACACCAGACATTTTTACGTGTTTGATCTAGTGAATCATATGCACCACTCATCATGCCGCCATGAGTCAAAGAGACAACAGCTGCTGGTGAGGTTCTCACTTTTCCTGAGGTCGAGACTTGAGCCCCATCCTGAGACTTGAGAACGCCTAGCCACATTGAATCATCTGTCCAAATTTGAGCTTGTGTTTGAGTCTGACCTGGGTTGGCATTATTGACGCGTGCTTTACCAATTTTCACATCAACAAATGAGAAAAGTGACTTGAGCACACTGACAACCTCAGACTCCTGCATGAGTCGAGAGCCTGAGCTTAGACCATTAGCAACAGCCCCCAGATAGCCTCTCATCTCAGGGTTACGTTGGAGAGCTAAAAACGCTCGATAACCTAACACTAGAGTCTGCATGGGCCCATCCATCCCAAATGCGTTTTGCCGCACAGTGTCAGAGATAGCCTGCAGATCTGTGAGAGGCTCTGCACCTGCTGTGCCCCATTGTGTGCCTGTTGCGTCTGTGTTCACACCTGCCGCATAGGCTGCTAGGGTGTTGGTGTACCCTGTCCAATTTGCTGGGGTGAAGAGGAGGTTAGCCGCTGATTGCTCGCGCGCCAGCATCACAGATCGAGTATTTTTTCTGACCTCACGCTGCAACATCTCCACAGGCCACTGTGAATCCT
>Ga0255047_10001213_pt1 | contig 19221 bp, 12 predicted proteins | sample JV7_2_1_MG_FD_183640 | JGI IMG/M metagenome (GOLD analysis project Ga0255047, IMG submission 183640) | Seawater microbial communities from Jervis Inlet, British Columbia, Canada - JV7_2_1 | ecosystem: Environmental > Aquatic > Marine > Inlet | place: Canada: British Columbia | collected 2016-10-06 | reverse complement strand
GAGTATACGAGAAAAAAGTATTACTCGCAGGTTGTTTATGAAGGAACGATGGATGGTAGTATGGATACTTCTATACAAGAACCAGACCCTAATAAAAGAGCTGCTCGAAGATTATGGGCAGGTAGAAAGGGGACTGGATGGAACGGTACTGGTAAGGGTGGATATATGGCAAGTCTTCAACCCGGCGTACCTGAAACTAAAGGAACCGGATTAGGGAGTGCGGAAGTAGAATCGGACCTTCTAATGCAAGTTTATTTAGAAAAACAATCTAATAAAATGCATATATTAAAGGCTAAATCACAAATAGCAACTCAAGACTTATTTAAACAGGTTGCTAAACACGCCGCTGCTTCAACTGGTGTGGCGGACCTTTCAGCTCAACAATATATACCTCCCCCTAAAGACCAAGGGGTGAGTTTGCAAGGTTTTCGGCAATATGTATCTCCGGGATACTTACCCGGAAAACGTGATAGTTCACCCGCACAAAAGAGAGAATGGGCAGTAAAAGCTATACGAAAGTTAGAGTCAATTAATTGGGACTCGGTTAAAGCTGACCCTCAAAGTAGTTTATACACAAGTTACGGGTTTATGCAAGGACGATATGCTAACAAGTTATTAAAAACAAACCCCACGGCTTTTTTACAACCTGAAGATAGAAGAAGATTAGTGGCTAACAAACACCCTCACGCAAACCCTAGAACCGGAAAGAGTTACAACCAACCTGAAGGAGGAGACCGCGAAGTTGGGATGGATGTGGGGAGTTTATATGAGGACCAAACGACTGACCCGGGTACATTTAGTGATAGAGAAGATACTGAACACTTTGGAAACCAATTGGGACCACGTAGTGGCAGAGATGGTGGAAGAGCACCTGATGATAGGAATTTTACCGGAGATGGCGGCGCACTTTCAATTAATAATATGGAAATAGCAGATGCTAAACTTTTACGTACAACCTTTAAAAAGGAAAATATAAACCAATTATTTCCTAAATCTTGGGACGAATATAAAAAGAGGCAGAACAGGGAAAGAAATACTTACAATATGGCTGCAGGGCAATTATTAAACCAAGATTTAGACGTTCCCCAAGTTAATGTTCAAAACAGAGCTGAAGCTGAACGATTTATTAGATGGATGCAAAAGGAATTAAATGACGAGCAAGCAAAACTGAATGAAATAATTCCACAATATGATGATTGGGGTTATTTAGATTGGAAGGATAAATCAGTATCCCCTACTATGGGTACTCCCTTTATGAAAGATTATGCAGGCACTTCTGGTAAATCATCAGGGTATAGTGAAACTCATAAATTTATTGGTGGATATACCCCAGCCGCAATAGGAACATTTGGTAAGACCTTCAAAGGACTGGGAGGCGATACCGGTTATAAAGCTGAAATTTTAGGAACGTTTTTAGGTGATTTTGGATTACTTAACGACGAAGCTAATTACTTGATGAGTACTAGATTTGGTAAAGTAAAAAACCCAGAAACGGATGCGCAGGAATGGAAATGGATAAACCGACGAAAAGAACTTAGAGGAGTAGATTTGTATTTACCTCAAGACGGCGGTTTATTGAAGGTACACGTATCTGCTAAAGTAGTACCAGCAACTGCAAATAGTAGAGCTTATGTTAAACTTGAGATTCCTTATAAATCTAAATATAATGATTATAAAGGCGGTATAACATTTATACCTGATGTACCATATCAATTACAAGATATGGAATTAATGGAAATGAAAGGAGAAGAAAATCTTGAAAATTATAACGCTGTCACACAAGAATTTTGGAAGGTAGGAGCACAAGCTCAATATATGGGAGCGTCAATGCTTACTCAAAGTGGTTATTCAACTCGTATGTTTATGGGCGATACAAGTCCTGTTAATAGTGTAGGTCTTTATACGAGTACTATATCTGCGGGTGATTTTGCAGACCAACTTAAAACTTTAGTAGATATAGGTGCTGAATATTGGTGGTCAGAAAGAAGTGGATTTGATAGATATTTTGATTTAGAGGAGATGGAAGGCGGTGCTTTCAAAAAATGGGCATTGAAATGGGCAGCAGAATCAAAGAGATTAGAAGATAAACTTAACCACGATATTGAGATGAAATGGCAGTTATGGTTAAATCAATATGCAGGAGGGGGCGATACTGCACCGGCTCCACGTATTGCAAATACTTGGGAAGGTCCGGTTAAAATAGGCCCATTTGTTCATAGTACAAAATATTTAGGACAAGCTCAAAGTATTAGTAGAAGACCACACGGATACTACAAACAAGAGGACCCTTTAGGGTGATTCAGGAAAACCTTTATATAATATTGAGCACTAATTAAAGTTAGAGGTTTTAAAATATGGCATATTTCCTTGGAAGCGACGTAAAAGTTGCACTGACAACCGAATCTACAAATGGGGTTCAAGTTCTAGAAGACGCACAGAATTTTTACAACTTAGGGGTAGGTGCTTCAGTAGTTAATGGAGTTAACCCCTTGAGTCTAACCAATCTAGGCACTGCCGCTGCTTTAGTAGATGTTACAGGCATAGACCTTGGGATTGGTGCAATGGATGAAGATGTTTCCTACTTAGGACACAGAACACCATTAAAGGCTGAGGTTCACAAAGAGACAACAATATCTTTAACTATAAAAAGAAAGAACGCAGTTTTTGATACAATTTTTAGTGGAGACAAAGATGGTGCAATTGGCCGATGGGGATGTAATGCATCACCCGGTGCTTTACACGACGGTTTATCTGAACCTACTACAGAATATGGATTTAGATTAGCTATTTATATTAAGGGCGGTCACGAAGTTTTTACTGTTAGTAATGCTGCTTTTGTGGGACATTCAGTTACATTATCAGCAGATGGAACACAAGAAGAAACTCTAGAATTTAGTAGTCAAGTAGAACCTGTTATTGATGACGCTTCTTATAACACCGCAACAACGGAGGCTCAACTATGACGTATTGGTTAGGAAAAGATGTAGATATATATATGACAACTGAACAGATACACTTAGCTGTATCAGGTCAAAACGCCACAAGTGGTATGAGTCCAGTAGTATCTGGAACTAGCACTAATATAGGAACAGGTGTAACTTTTAACATCCCTTGTAGAAATAATGGTATAACTACTGCAAGTAAGTTAACTGATGTTACAGGTATAGATTACAGCCCTAGTACTATAGATGAAAGTATTTCTTTTATGGGAAAGAACACATCTCTTACTGCGGAAATAAAGAAAGCTCAAACTATTACAATTTCACGTAAGGTAAGTAATCCATTATTTGATTACGTTTACCAACACGCAAGAGATGGATGTTACGCTACAAGTGGTAATACATCTAGCGGTGATGCTTATATATTTGACGGACTAACTACTTCAAATAATATATCATTTGGTTATAGACTTTACTTAGTTTTTGCAAGTGGAAACACTTCACCAACTGATGAAACATTAGTAATAAGAAATTGCTGTGTTACATCACATTCTAAAACATTGTCTCCAGATGGAGCCACTGAAGAAACAATTGAATTATATTCATATGTACAACCAGTGTTAGCGTTGTCTAATGCAACCCTAACTTCAGGAACTGCTACAACTGAAATATAAACATAATCAAAACAAATGGAGAGACATAAATGCCTGAAAAAGAAGCAGAAGTATGGACGATTGAAGAGCTAGCAGCATTGACCGAAGAAGTGCAACACGGAGAAATAAAATATAGAGGAAAGAAATTTCTTTTTCAATATTGTGAATTAACTGAGGCAGAAGAGCCTAAAATTACAATGGTTGAGGATAATGCAAGTGCAGAAGAGAAAAACGAATTCTATACTAAAATAGGAACTGAAAGGATATTATCTATGGTTAAGAAAGCTAATGATAAAAACCCTGAAGGAACTACTTTAACTAAAGAATTGTGGTTTAATCTACCAGCAACTTTGCGTTTCAATATTACTGCTGAAGTGTTACAAATTAAAGAAGGGCTTGTTGAAAATTTTATAAGTGGATGAGGGAGTCACCAGAACCGGTACTTCTCTACATCCCCCTGATGAAAGAACTAGGTCTGTCTTGGAAAGAAATTAAGAATACGCCCCGTATTGAACTTGAAGGTTTGCTATGCGCGTTAGCGGAATACCAACAGTTACATAGTATGGATGGGTATGATGATGAAGATATAAATAAGATGGCTAAACAGAAACCTCAACTTCGTTCTCAATACGCTCAATATATGAGTCAAAAGCAGAAATATTATAGGGGATTGGAATCGCAAAAACCAAAGAGTTTCAAAGAAGCTTTGAAATTGTAGGAATAAGATGGCTGGATATCTCGGAACCCTGTTTATGGCTAACGTTGGGATGCGTTTACTGCTCCCCCCTAAATCGGAGTATACCAAAGCCTCGCAGAATTTCGGGTCAATGGTTGATTCGATAACACAAAAACAAAAAGGATATTTTAATAGAGCTTCTAGAGGTAACATTAGAAGTTTACAAAAGACTTTACAAGCAAACACAAAGTTGGCTTCAGAATATGGTGCTGCTCAAGGCCAAAATACAATATCTAGATTGTCCGCAACTTTAGGAAAAATTAAACGAGTAGTAAAACAAAATGTAGGTTCTATAGCTGGAGGTTCTAGTTATGCAGGTCGTAGTGTAGCGCGTTTGAATAAGATAACGTCAAATATGCCTACAGGTCCTTAAGGTAGAGGTGGCGCAAATACGTTTGCTAAAAGATATGCACACGATTTAAGAGCTGTTAGCGCTGAATTAGCAAAGATGCAGATAGCTCAAGAGGCTGCTAATAGACAATTCAACGAGGGAAGGAAAGCAATGATTGGAATGGCTAAGGGGATATCAAATTGGTTTAGAAGTGCTTTAATGACAAGTATTACATTATTAACAACATTAAGTTATAGTATCAAGGGAATAGCTCAAGATTTTAATAATTTTGAAAGAGAATTAATAAATGCTAATTCTATTTGGCAAGAAAGTAATGAAACATTATATGAGATTTCTGACCGTGTAGTTAAGTTTGGGGAAGAGTATGGTATAGCTTATGATAATGCATCACGTGTTCTTTACCAGTTTGCTTCCGCAGGTTTAGAAGCAGCTGAAGCTCAGGCTGTCCTAAACGATGTATTAATATTATCTATGGCTGTTCAGGGAGACGCAAACACAATAGGTAAGTTAACTGTTCAGACAATCAAAGGTTTCGGAATGGAAATGTCTGATGCGGGTGTGGTGACAGATAAGTTTGCTCACGCTATTAATGCATCTTTAATTGAATACCAAGATTTAGCCAGTGCTATCAAGTTCGCTTTACCTTTCTATGCTGCTACTAATCAGAATTTAGACCAGTTACTGGGTTCTATTCAAATATTGACTGACCGTGCATTAGAAGCTGGTATTGCAGGTCGTGGTTTAAGACAGGCACTTGCGGAATTTGCCGAGGGTGCTGAAGATGCAACCCGAAAATTTGCAGAGATGGGTGTAAAGGTAGTTGATGCACAAGGTAATTTCCTTCAAATGACAGAGATTGCGCGTAATTTTTCTAATGTAATAGGTGTTGGTGTTGCAAATGATACTGAATTACTTACATCATTAATTGAAGATTTAAACATACGCGGTGCTACTGCGTTTATTCACTTAGTTCAGAATGTAGATGAGTTTGAACAAGCTGTCGCTGAGTTAGCTAATTCACAGGGCGCTGCTGCAAAGATGGCTGATGTCCAGCAGAATTCGTTAGCTATGTTGACTCAGAAAATGCGTAATGCTATGAAAGAAGTGTTCTTTTTATCAGATGCGCAGTTTGTAGCTAATGGTCATATGAATGCTTTCGATGAAAAATTAAAGTCTTTAGTTATCGATTTCACTAAATTATTTTTAGTAGAGATGCCTGATGGTAGTAAACAATTAACTCAGTTTTCTTATGATTTACGAGATACTGTATTAACTACTTTAGATGGTTTTTCGGAATTACTGCAAACATTGGGAAAACAAATAGTCGAGATGACTCAACAAGGGTTTGGTTTAGCTGATATGGCTAAAGCTTTATTCACACCTTTAAAGATGGTAGCTGATGTCTTACAGGGCACTAGTTATATATTAGGTGATTGGTCTACTGGTTTAATATTTAAATTTTATGGATTAAGTATGGTATTTGGTAGCGTTGCTGCTGGTGCTGTAATGGTAGGCGACGGTATTGCTTATATGTTAAATAAAGCAGAGGCAATTGGAGATGTTGTGGGGGCAATTATTTTGCTTGCCGCAACAGTATATACTGGAGGAGGCGCTGCTTTGACTATGAGAGGAGCAAGTGCTGCTAGTATGAGAGGAGCAGGTGCGATGGGAACTAGGGGCGTTTTCAAAGGTAAAAAATACTCTAAAGCAATGGGAGGATATATAGATGAAATGGGATATGGAGGTGCTATGGAGGCTCGGAGACATCCAAAAACCGGTCAATATATGTTAGACAAAAGATTTGGTAAAAAAGTTACACCTGATGAGTGGTCTTCTACCCAATCGATTGCAAGCACTGTGATGCAACGAGAGATGATGAGAGATGCAGGTAAGTTGGGGATTAATGCCGAACAACGCTCTTTAGCTAGATACGGATGGAGGCCCGGAGATATTAGGGGCCAACAAGTAAAGTTTGGTAAGGGTCAACAAGATATAATGAGTTATCAATCAGTGAATGATTTTTCTAGAAGACAGGCCCAGCCATTTTACGAACTTACTGGTGAAGGCCGAAAAGCACACGCAGGTATGTTAAACTTTGCTAATGATTATGCACGTCAAGTAGGAATGAGAAGAATGCAATATGGTGCCGTAGGTATGTATGCAGGTTACAAGGGGGCATTTTATGGGGGGACTCAAGGATATAGTGCTAATCCGATGATGGCTCAGATGAATAGTAGTAGTTTCCAGAGTGGAGGAGGGCAAGATTTATATATCTCCAACGCATATGTTGAAAGTAACAACTTCCAAGACCTTTTCTATTCATCAAACGAATTAGGAGGATAATGAAATATGAAAGAAATAGTAACCACAGATAATACGTTTTATGTTAAAAAGGGCGTAACAGATGATATAGGGGTAATCCCCGCTTTTGCTGATGCTTATGTAGGAAGGTCAGCAACTTTTGATATTAAAAGTAATCCAGATACTTCCTTTTATTTAGCGGAAAATAAAACAGTTAGTGCTACTGATTTTGTTTATGGAGAAGGTGATATAAAAGAAATATATCTTTCTTTATATGTTAATTCTTTAACCCAACAAAACCCTCAAACAGCTAATTGGCTAGACGTTTTTTCTATAAAATCCAATCTTGATATTGTAGAGGGAAATATGACCATCGCAAGCGGTAATAGTGTTATATATGGGGAAGCACCTCTTTTATTATATAATACAGCGAATATACAAGGTAGTACCTTTTCAGAAGATTTTGATGGAATTAATAAATCATTTTTAGATGTCGAAAGTAGACCTAAAAAAACAATGGGAGTAGCGAGTAGTAATACTTTATATATTTCTAAAATTACAATAAGAGACCTCGCTTATTCGACGGATAGGGTTTATGATGGCGATGACCACGATGGTCTAACTTGGACCAATACTGTGGAAGAACTCGGCCAATTGAAAAATTACTTAGGATATCGACTTGGTGTTGCTGCGAATTATGTAACTCAAGGAGCAACTAAATTCGCCCGATGGGCAACAGCTAGGCCTGAGGATTATGAAACAACTCATCCTGATATGGTTGTCGTCATCGCTAAACAAAAGAATGGTTTATATAAAGCTCAATGGGATGCTGGGTGGATGAAACTGGGAGATGGATATGCTAAACGTATAGAAAAAATAGAAAAATCTCGTAGTTGGTGGATAGGTAAAGGAGCGTGGGAAGCTGATAGCGCATTAGTATTTCAAAAAGGACTTACGCCTTATGACCAGTTCGAAGAAACTTTCACAGCCCGTTGTACTCAATTAAATTCTATATTTTCTAGTGTATATAGTTCTCCAGATATTAGAGACATTAAAGACCAAACTCTAGAAGGTCCCGGTGATACGGATAGATTCATTAGTTATGCTTATTTAAATATAGTTCAATCAGAATCCCCTACAGATAATACTTGTGTACGTTTTAAGTCTTTTTGGGAAAATTACAGTGGTTCTTATGAAGGGGTTATTCCTATAAATACAGCTAATCCTTTTGGTTATCATAGAGTAACAAAGGGTTTCAATGATGGCGCATATCCACAGGTAGTTCAAGCTTCTATATTAGGTATTCCTCAACCCACCCCGATTGATGTCACAACGAGTGGAACAGGATACCCTGCATATTCACCAGAAATAGAAATAGTGATGAAAATAAACGAGATGGGCCTTGCGACTTATGGTGTAAGTGGAGCTGGTGGTTCTGCTGGAGATGGTGAATGGGCTTCAGGAAGTGGAGCACCTACTTTACATAGAAGTTTCAACATTATTTTTAATGACAATTATAATGCAATGGATGAAAATACAAACCTTTATGATTCTAGTTCTTACTGGATGTTAAAATCCAATACTGCTCTTTATAGTACTAGATTCAGCCCTTGGATTACTTTTATTAATGAAGACCCTTCTAGTGGAGAAATAGAAGTTTACACTAATCAAAATTGTATAGGAAGAACTACAGGTGCTCTTGACCCAAGACCTCGAAATATGTATTTACGAGGAACTGGTTCCGGTGACCCTCTTCTCAATGATGATGCTATTTATAAAACCACAGTTCCAATGGGAGAATGGTTCACAATGCGTATTAAATTAAATATGTTTCAACAGACTGTTTATAGTGTAGGAGCAATCACAGGATTCAGTGCTGGTACTATGTTAGGTGAAAATGTAGCCGGTACCTATAGTGGCCTTGTAAGAACTACAAATTATACTTTAACTTCTGGTAGTCCCACATCAAATGCAATAATAGATGTAGTAGTTGCGAGCGGTACTCCAGACACTGCGACGGTGACTATAAACGGAAGTTCTGATGGTGAAAATTATAGGGTAGGTGATACATTCCGTATCTTAGGTGGAAGTACTGGAGGTAGTGATGGTACAGATGATATTCTTTGTGAGGTAACAGGAGTTAGTTCTACACCCACATCAAACTATGCAAATGCTAGTGGAGGTGCTAGTTTAGTTTATTTCCCAGATTTGTTAGATGATAATGGTCAAGTTAAATATTCTGTTTTAGCTCACGGTAGTCCTTGGGGAGAAAATTTATGGGGACCTAATGGTAGTGGAGCTACTGTTGGAGCTTATAGTATGTCAGGTAATAATGCACATTACCCTAATATGACGTTGTGGTCTCAAAATTTTAGAGCTATTAATCAAGTACCCGCAGTATCCAATACTATTCACATAAACAATGGATTTACTAAAATAGATGATATCCCTAGTGATGATAAAACTGTAGATGTTTTATTAGATAGTATTAATTTCTTGAATTGGGGACCAGACGTTACAAACGCTACAATTTGCACCGAGAATGGTATGGGATTAATGACTAAGATGCCAGCTGGTAATTTTATGACTCCTAACATTTATCCCGGTGGTAATAATATAGTATATAGTGGAACTGTTTCAGTAAACCCAACCGGTACTACAGTTGAACCAGTTGATAATTATTATACTAAAACGTCTGCTCTTACTGCTAGTTACGCATCTTTTGGTTTTGACACTAATGGATTACCTACTCAGAACGCCGCAACTGGTCACGAAAAGTTTTTAATGAATAATTTTAGTGTAGGAGCAGAAGAAACTGCTCAGGGATTAACTCTGGTTTCCGGCGGTTACTTCACTTCTGGTAATTACTTAGGAACTTATGGGCGCAACTATCAAAATAATTGGTTTAACAATCTAACAGTCGGTGATAGTACTAAAAATATACAAATAACAGGTGGTGCTGGAAGTGTAGATAATTTTGTCCAAAAGGGAAGTATGGGTGTAAGTGGAGCCTTTACTGGATGGGTAAGAACAGGTAACCCATTATGTGCTGCAAAAATAATGAGCAGAGGTAGCGATGAGATGGCCATTGTTGTTGATAACGGCACTATCTTTGATGTTCCTTTAAATACCCCTCTCTGCGTAGAGCTTAATAATGTCGATTATAATCATAAAGCCGTAGGTTCAGGGTCTATAGGATATTATGATACACTACCCGCAACTAATCAATACTATAATGTACCTTTAACGCAAAGTAGAAAAAGGGATGGTGATACAATATTCTTAAATCGTGCAATTAAATTTTGCGATGCACAAATGGATGGTTCAGCAGGAGGACCAGTTGGTAATTCTACGGGATACAGTGCTTTTGATTTTACTTGGAATCCAGTTAGGGGTGCGTTTTATTCTGTTTCTAATGCTAATAAATATTATGCTACTAATTACGGTCTTACTAAAGCTACTATTAGTCCTTATAAATACTGGATTAATTTAGCAATAATAAATGCTAGTTCTTCTGCGGGATGGGGTAATTCTTTTGCTGATACTACGCATAGTGGAACTAAGGTCTTACAAACTAGAGTTTATGATGGCATAGTCGGTGTTTCAGGAGGTACAACTCTAGGCACAACTTTTAATGAACATTTATTTAATGATGGTATTTATGCTAATAAATGGGACATAAGTTTCTCTGACCCAACTAATACTATAGTAGATTTAAATACAGATTATGGGTATGGTATCATAAATAATAATAGTAATACAGATGCAGTACCTGATAGTGATGGAGGAGTAGGTAGGATAGGAAGAGATTATGTAACTTTAGGAAATAATTATTTTAATCTAGGAAGTTATGCTTATACGGTCAAGCCACGATTCAATGATAGTTTTAATTTCCTTATAAAACCTACTTATATGAATTTATTTGATGCTTTATATTACTGCAATGTCAATACTAAAGAAGCTACTACTAATCCAATACAATTGATTTATGGAATTGTAGACCCTATCCCTGAAGTAAATGAATTTACTGTAACCCCATCTTTAAATTTATTACAAATAGGAGAAGACCCAGTTCTGATGGGAACCTCAACAAAGGCTAATGCTACAGATTTATTATTTACTTGGCGAGAATCAGGGGATGATATTAATTATAGAATGTTATGGGTTGATACCAATTTAATTGAAAATAAATATCACACGGCTAATTTTATAGCTCCATTAAATGAAGATTCTGCTACTGTTAATTATTATACTAGTGCTGCAAATTATATAGGAGGAACAGCAGTGGCTCTTACAGGAACCAATATACCAAATATTGAAGGTGCTTGTGGTTATGCATTCGATGGCGATGGTACAAGTACTGGTGTATCTAGTAGTACAGGAATTATTTTAGGTAGTGGTGATGAGTTTACTTTTACTTGTCAAGTTAAACCTAATAGTAGACATAATGGAGCTATATTTACTGCTAGTTCTTCTGCATCTTCTACGGAAAACTTCGTGTTTTTGGCTTCTATGTATAGTGCTGGACATATTGGTGTATTTGTAAATGACCAGTATTTAACAACTAATACTCTTTACAATGGTAATGGAAAACAACCTCTTGCAATTGTAGTTACTTATAAAAAATCTTTACTTAATAATAATATTAAACTTTATGTTAATGGTAAGCTAGAGAATACAGCTGATTATTCATCTACATTTAGTGGAGCTACAGCTCATAATACAGTTGCTATTGGCACACGAATAGGTGGTACTGTTCCTTTCAATGGGACTATAGATGAAATAACCTTTCACGAAAAGTGCGCTTTTGTACCTACCAATAATAATAAGTATGTTTTACCCACTCAAGGGTTGGTAGATATGGTCACTGGAAAATCTCAAAATTATCAATCAAAATTATTTTTATTTGATTATCATAATATTAGAGGAGCATCTCCTAATTTAGTATGTAGAAGTAATACTGCTTCTTGGAAAATAACAGGGGTGTCCTAATGGGATTAACGTGGTCACCTGCTTCAGCTGAGGTTTATACTGAAGTGTCAGGTAACATTACATTTAACGACGATGATGTCCAATGGGTATATGTAGATTGGGGTGATGGAGAAAATAATTCCTTAGAAAAAGCGATTTTTCAATGGTCTAAATTAGACACTGATTCTAATACAATATCACTAGCTCACACATACACTAAAGCTGATACCTTTTACCCTGTATTTAGGACAGTTAATAGTCAAGGTTTTTTATCTAAATATTATTATAGTGGAGGTACAGTTACAGATTTACCGAAACCTAACGAATTGGTTCCAAATATAACAGGTGTAGCTATTGCTGATGGTGACCCCACCTCTGTAATGCGTATAGAAAACAAACAAGTTTTAAGCGGCATTGATAATAATATATTTAACGAGGGACCTAAAGAATTATATGTAATGATACCTCCAGTTTTAGCTGATGCCGATATGGCAGCTATCGGGGCCAGTATTAATCTTGAAATAACTGGAGTATTGGAATCAGTTACATATAATGATACTTTACCTGCTGGCACTTATAATGACACTACTCTAGGAACTGAAAGGATTGTTACTACCCACACTAAATCTTTTGATTCTAATGCAAGTCCTTCATCTTCACCTGCTTTAGCTACTGTTACAAGGATAGCAGTAAGTGGGGGACTATTTTCAGAAATACTAAGTGTTAAATGGACCAATCCTAAGCTTATTAGTACTTCTAATTCTGTAATTAACAACTATAATAAATTAAAAGTGTTTTTAATAGCACAGGGAAATGATAATCTTTGGTATCCTATTACCTATGTAAGTAACGGAGACCCGTTAAAATTCACACAAGATGTAAAAAGAACTTCTACTTTAGATTTTTCCCAGAGTAGAGCTAAAGCTTCTAACAAATCCATTTCTTATTATAAATATGATAGTGGTAAAGTTTTTTGGGAACCCACTTTACAATGGCAAGCAAGTAGTAGTACTAAATTAAATGATAATACTAAAATATCAGATAATTTACTTAAGAAAAATTATACTTATTACACCCGACCTGCTGGTTTACTGGGTGGTGCAGATATATCATCTGAAAAGACTGTAGGTATTTACAGTGGTAATGCTTGGTCTTACGGTGTTGGTGCTGGGGTTACATATCAATATATTAGAGACCAATTTCCATTGAATGAATTTAATCAATTTTATGACCAGTATTCTTTAACTAGAGTAGAAGCTGTAAGTGATAGTACTAAATACAGTGGATTAGATACCTTTAGCAGTGTTTACAGGATAAGACCAGTAACTGCTCCTACAGGTGCAGCTGGGTATAATATTACCCCGCTTGCGGTGACTGCGAGTGAAACCTCTGTTCATACTTCTGGTTCGTGGTTGAATGGTAGTGGTAATAAGATGAATATGACTAACTGGAATGTAGGGCCTTTCACTGATAATAATGGTGCAGTAAGGCGGGCTTCTGAATATTGGATGGTAACTAATGACACCAAATTTGGTAAAGTCTTTATTAATAACACAATGTATTCCCCTGAAATGGAATCTAATTTAGCTTATAATAGTGGTAGTAATATCGCTGGAGTATACTATTTGAGAGTATTTAACGAGAAATACGCGGATAAATTTACTCAGAAAGCTGAATGGGTACCTCTTAAATTTGAAGACACTACACATATAGAGAAAGAATATAGAGATAGTGATAATACTAAATATGTCACTAAAAGTAATACTATGTGCCGTTCTGGTTATATAGAATTTGATATACCTTCCGATTGGAGTAATGTAACTCACGTTTCTGGTTTAACTGGAGGGTTCTTTGATGATGGTACTAATGTAAAGGGTGAAACTAGTGATTGGAGTATAGCAGTGACTGCTGAGAAAGGTGCTTCTATTGCTAATACACCATTTAATACCTTTGTGCTAACTGGTGCTACTGGTCTTACTAGTTATACTCCTGCCGAAATAGGAAAATACGAATGTGTTTATCATATTAATACTGGAGCAGATGCAGCTGATAATGGTAAGGTCTTTTGGGTAGCTTCAAGTTCTACTGATGGAACCGAACTTTACTTAGCTTCAGGAACTAGTGCTACTTTAGAGACTGCCGCAGCGGGAGCTATAACAGGGTACATAAGACGCATTAATATTTATGATGTGTTTGATGGGGCAACTAAAACTTCTGATATTGGTAATGTACCCGGATATATTAATGCTGCAATGCCTACCCTTAATTGGGATTATACTTTTCAACTTGCTTCAGGAACATCTGGAGGTCAAGCATTCATAACTGAAGTCAAGAATAACTTCTCCGGTTATCCATTGAAGATTGTGGTCTCTGGGGCAGCTAATCATTTTATTTCGGGCACTCAACCCGGTGTACAACCTTGGAATATGTTTCCTATATCTCAACCTGATTCACAAATAGTAGTCCAGAGTGATAACACTGCATATGATTTAACCTACTTAGAAATAACAAGTGATGTAGGATTGTCTTATGCTGGTACATATTATCAAGCTATTTCCAAGAATGGTAAGGTATTTATTGTAAGAACTGGAACCCCTATCCAATCTATAACTTTCGGAGGAACTGCATTAGGAGATGAATCCCAATTTAAATATAATGCTGAATTTACTTCTTATGGTACACTCAGATTATTAAAGAGAATGCAATCAGAATCTGTTAGAGTAATGTGGGATGAAGTTCAAAAAGATGGAACCTATGCTAGATTTTTTGGATACGTTACTACTGTTACTCAATCCCACGCAATTGGTGGTCCCCGTGCCCCTACTAGTTTTGGATTTAGTATGGTTGTAGAAGAAATGTGTTTAATAGACAGTAATGGCGATATGATGAGTGAAATCATTCCTTTAGGGGGCGTAAAGGATGCAAGCAATTTCAAGTAAAGTTTTTTTGAACGGTGAATCTGTTGATTTTATATCTGCGGATTTGAAAACTCAAGGGGGTTTTTCTGCTACTGGTTTTTCTTTTGTATTACCTAAAGAAGACACTAGTTTCCGTAAATATTGGAATCAAGAAGTTTTATTTTATGTAGACAAATCAGATACTTATCCTATGTTTAGAGGTAGAGTATCTAATGTAGTATATGCAGGAGAAAGAAATGTAAAATTTAATTGCGTAGATGCCTTAGGTTATTTGACTGGACATTATAAAGCTCAAGTAACATTAGATAATGATAACAATGTTGATGGGATGAGCGCAGGTGCTACAATTAGGGCATTAATAAAAATGGCTAATTTAAATGATATAGTAGGTACAGATTACATAGGAGATACCAATCCTATTATTCAAATGCCACCTTTAAGAGGTACTTATGAAATTATGAGTATAGTTAAGACTGCATTAAGTAGAGTTTTAACTGGTGATACAATTCCTAAAGAAAATATAATCAAAGTACAAGATGATGGCACTAAATCTCAATTAGTGTTTGAGGTTAAGAAAGATGTAGATACTACAACTGTAGTAAAAGACTATGATTATAATAATAATATTATATCCTTTAAAGTAAATGATAGGAAAATACCTACAAATGTTGTAGTACAAGGAGCGGGTGGGATGAGAGCTACTTTTCGCCATTCATCTGCTGCAGCAGCATTAGGGGAAAGTTTCTTAACTGTTTCTAATTCTGATTTAAAGAGCCGCGCTGCTTGTGTGGATTGGGGCCAAAAGGTATTCAATGCAAATTTAAAAGACCAGTATGAATACATACTTGATACCTTTGATGGTGTTTATTTAGAACCTAATGATGTAATTAGTATTAATGATAAAAAGACAGATACTTCTGGTAACTATGGTATTATAGGAAAGTCACTAAGTTGTGGAGCTAATACCTTTAGATTACAATTAACTATAAATAAAAAACCACCGATATTATCAGACTTTATCCGGTAAGACCGCCTATCTTATCTAATTTGACTAGATAGCCCAGCTTTCTTTTTATTTAATTCACAATTACTGCAATATACTCGTCCATCATAAGCGTAAACCATTGCTCTTGATTCACAGAAGGGACATTCTATAGGTTCCAAGGTAATCCTAATCCGGTCTTACGTTGTTTCGGACCACTACCACCAGTAGATTCAGAACCACCGGGATTTAAAGTACGATAACGTATAGTATTAGGCATATTATATGTCCCATATTTAAACATCGCATTATTATGATGTCTACCCGCAATAGCTACTGCTTCTTCATCAAATTCTACATTAATATATGGATGGGGGTCTTCCATAGAATAACCATTACCCCCTCCATTGCGACCCATCTTGCGTCCGTACCCCGTTACATCAGTTTCATATGTCACACTTATCACCTACACAAGCATACTCTTTAGACCCTTGAGTTGCATCCTCAAGTTCGTATTGAGATAACTTGCTATAATTAATATCGGGGAATTTCTTTATAAGACTTTCGTAGGTATAGTGGTCTATCTCTTCATAAGGTGCCAGTTGGTAATGACCACCATCATAAGGTAAGAAAGAAACACCATTAATGATGTCCCAGTTTTTGTATACCCAATTACCCACTTCAAACCATTCATCTTCTTTAACATACACAGTCATACTAGCGTTATGTTCACACCAATTTAATTGTAAGTTTTTATAATGTTTCAATTGTTCCATTGCACTAATATCTTTCCTTGTTAAACACCCTTCTGGAGATTTTACTGGAAATTCAAATACCCAAGTAGTAGCATTCTTTGCATCTTGTCCATTCTCTGGATTGCAAGGAACGCCTTGGTCCTTTAACATTACGAATAGTGGGTCAGTTGCAGATATTCTATATCTACGGATATAATACTGCGAATATCTAGGGTGACATCCACTAGCTGAATCTACTAATTGAGAAACTGTGCCTGAAGGTTTAACACAAGTTGTTGCTACGGGCATATTTACCCCCAATAACGTTGATGCTTTACGAGAAATGCGTATAACACGCGATTTAAGGGCCTTTAAGACCTCAGAGTTCATTAAGGAGGGGTTATCCATCTGACCTGTTAAACTGACCCCTAGAAGACGTTCTACGGTACAATTCCTTTGCCATTCCTTTCTAAGGTATGGAAAATTAGTAAAGGTAGACTGTAGTACACCAATCCAAGTAGCAGTTTCGACCTTGTCTAACAAAGTATCAAGGTCATCATCTTCTCTTACTACAACTTCTGAAAGATTACAGAATTCCATATCACGTAACATTATTTCACCACAGGGGTTAGTTCCCTGTATAAGTGGTGCATATCTACGACTAGGTGCTTTATTTTGTGCTGATAGTAGATTAAATATCCCTCGTTCACCACTGCCCGATTTTGCTAACACTCCCCATTCTACTAGGAAATCTGCTGCAGATGGTAGTTCACGGTAGATAGCAGAGTTGTTTGCCATTGCCCTACGTATAGGGAAGGGCCAATCTTTTGCGTGACGCATTTCTTCATCGTCTAAATCCGATAGAGATATTTGTGAACTACGTCTAACTCCACCTGCTACTACTATTTCTGCTATTTGATTTGCTATATCGTGACATTCTATAGTAGATAACTTTCTACCTTGTGCGTTATGCATAGTTTCACGTAAGAAATCGTGCAGTTTAATCAAGGGTTGAGGTCCAGATGAACGACCACCCATAGTAATTAGGCGAGTCCCTTCTGGTCTTAATTGAGAATAATCAAAGTAAAGGTTTTGCCCTTCGTATAAACTGTTCATTAATGTTTTAACTGAGTCTGCCCATCCTTCTCTAGAGTCTTCTATTACAACTTTAGCTTTATCCTTTCCTGATTTAATTTCAGGGATACTAGGAAGTTTGTCGGTTTCATTTTGTTCTACAGAAAACCCAAATCCAGTCCCACACATTAAGATATGTAAACATTCTGAAAATGCTTCTACACAATTAATTTTAGCAAAAGAACAATTATAGATAACAGTGTTGTCTTTTTCGGCTGCAGGACCAGATGCCCATAACATCCTCATAGAAGGCATTACTGCAAACTCTATCATATATTTTCTTATCTTTCTTATAGTTTTTTCTGGTATATTCTTACCTGATTTTGAAATTAAAAAACTAATGAATCTTTCAATAGTTTCTTCCCATTCTTCACGACGACCTTCTTCTTCCATCCACCTAGAATAAGTTCTTTTATAAATAAATTCTGCTACTTCATTTTTAAACATTTTATCACTCCATTTCTATTGTTGGAAATACTACTTAAAGCCTCTTACGTTCATCTTTAGAAAGTTTTAAAGCACTAGCTTTTATGGTAGGTGGGTATTCATTATACTTCTTTCCTCTACCACCCACTTGCATTGCAAATTGGTCCCAATCTAAATTAAATTCTTTTTTAGGTGGTTTCCAATTACTGATGTCAGTTTTTTCTATGTCGTGAAACCCAAATTGACCATCCCATTTATCTATATATCGAGCATTCTTTTCCAAAGAGAATCTTTCAGCCACCTCACGAGGTGCAAATTTAAACCCCTTTCTTTCTAAGTGAGGTTTATATTTTGTACATATAACTAAATCTTCAGGTTCATACTGATTGATTATCATACGACTACATTCTTCCATTAAGGATTTACTTCTTAAAGTGAAACCACCATTACCTTGTGGGTACTCATCCCAATGCCAAGGAGCTCCTATATAATCGTAGTTTAAATAGTCGTTGTCCCAAGCGTCAGGGTTTAAAATCCAACCATCATTTTGAAATAATAAAAAGTGTGTAGTATCAATAAACTTATGTAAGTCTTTTATGATAAATTTACAATACGATTCCCTATCTTTCATAGGTTTAATCCTTTTCCATTCTTTCCTTTGTAAATTAAAAGGAGAAAGCAATTTCACATCTTTAAATTTTATATAATGCTGGCATATATCCGCTGCTTTCAAAAACTGCGGTATCCTTGCTTCTACTCCTTCAACGCCAATAAGAGTACAGTTTTGTATCAATTTCATATTTCATATCCTTCCTTTTTCGTTTTGGTTGTTCTTGTGCCCATTCCCACATCTTTGTCAGACCTTCATAATAACTAGTCTTATCTTGAAAATCTAAAAGTAACTCAGATTTTTTGTGAGTGGAAAAAGCTTGATGAACCTCGTGACGTGGTTCTAAATGTACTACATCCCTTGCTCCCATTATTTTTGCAAGAGCGTATGATGCGTCTTTAATAGTAATTGCTACAGCACTACCTAAATTTATTATTTGTTTACTAGCACGGACATCTATCCCTG